>Ga0182746_1000458_pt1 | contig 55837 bp, 58 predicted proteins | sample eDN3rd30CBELigOP_FD_128881 | JGI IMG/M metagenome (GOLD analysis project Ga0182746, IMG submission 128881) | Enriched Organic Plus compost microbial communities from Emeryville, California, USA - eDNA 3rd pass 30_C BE-Lig OP (version 2) (version 2) ...
CCGGCAGGCAGGATGCCTGCGCCCGCCGTACCCGGCGGGTAAGAAGCCGGGTGAGCCTGGATGGCGTATCCCGTTTAAAGAGACTTATCCACAGCCGACCCACTTAGTCTAGAAAGTCCCCATCTTTCCTAGAGGAGCCACCTCATCCAGAAAGTTCATAAAGGCCATCCAAGAACGACGGTCCGCCGCTTCGTTATAGGCCACGCCTTTGGAAATATCATTACCGGCGTTCTTTTGCGTGAAGGCGTGAACGGCTCCGGAGTATGCGATGAACTGATAATCCGCTTTAGCGTCGTTCATTTCTTTCATGAAACCTTCGACCTCTTTGGTGGGAACATTCGGATCAATCGCTCCGTGCATAACCAAGAGCTTGGGTTTCACGTTCTTCGTGTTCTGCGGCTGAGGAGTGGAAAGACCACCGTGGAAGCTCACCGCTCCCACCACCGGGAATCCGGCGCGAGCCGCCTCCAAAGCACCGGTGCCGCCGAAGCAGTAACCCATAATCACGATCTTCTTTGGATCGACGTGTTTATTTTTTGCAATGAAATCCAGGGCCGCTTTTTCTCTGGCGCGATAAGCGGGGATGTCGTTTTTATACTGGCCCGCCAACTTTCCCGCTTCCTCCATGGAGGTCGGACGCACGCCTTTGCCGTAAATATCCAAGGCAAAAGCCACGTAGCCTTTTTGCGCTAATTGCTGCGCGCGCATTTTTTCGTAATCAGTAAGACCCATCCACTGATGCACGATCACCACGGCCGGGCGTGGTTCCTTCCAGCTGTCGTCATAGACCAGGAAACCTTCAAGCGGGGTTGAGCCTTCTTTGTATTCCACTGTTTCTGTTTTCATGGCAGCCTGCGCGCTGAGAGAAAGCCACGGACTTGCCAATGCCAAGATGAGAATGATGAGTTTCATTTTCGCTCCTTTTTACTTTACCAAAGTCTATGAAAGGACCTTAGGCCAGGTCAAAAAGCGTTTATTCTTACCTGCCGCGAAACAAAACAGTGCCCCCACTTGTCCCTAAACCAGACTCTGCAGGGTTGCGTTATAGACATCCACCTTGCTCCCCGTGATAGAATGTAACTTCTATGGAATTTCACAGGCTTAGGCCGTCCACATCTAACTTCTCAGTATTTCTTCACCTATGACATTGATCATCGTTTTATTTGTTATCACCATTGGAATTTCGTTTTTATGTTCGTTGCTTGAGGCTGTGCTTCTGACCTCCACATCCGCCTACATCGGAGTGCTGGTCAAAGAGAACCGGAGAAGCGCGAAGCTTCTGGAGCATCTCAAAGAAAACATCGACCGCCCGATTTCAGCGATTCTCACATTGAACACCGTCTCTCACACTCTCGGCTCCGCCGCTATCGCTTACCAGATCCAGCTTAAATACGGCGAAGAATCCGTCACAGCCGCCTCCTTCATTCTTACATTTCTGATTTTGATTTTATCGGAGATCATCCCCAAATCCTTGGGTGCCTCCCACTGGAAAGCTCTTTTGCCTTTTGCCGCTTACGCGATTCAATTGATGATCATTATCCTGTATCCGCTGGTGATCATGTCCGAATGGTTGGGACGTCTGTTTTCAAAAACAGTGGAAGAACCTGAAGTCACTCGTGAAGAACTGCTTATGACCGCGGAAATCGGTGTTGAAGAAGGGACTCTCAAAGGCAAAGAGTCGAACATCATTAAAAATCTTCTGATGCTCGATAAGATCTATGTCTCGGATATTATGACTCCGCGCTCGGTGTTCTTTGCCCTGGATAAAGATCTCACTGTCGAAGAAGTCTTTAACAAATATAAGCCGCTACGTTTTTCGCGCATCCCGGTTTACTCCGGCAGTCTTGATAATATTATCGGCATGACCTATCGCTATAAAATTCATGAAGCTCTTTCCAACGACCAGCATGATAAAATCATCGGCGATATGGTCACACCGATTTCAAGTATTCCCGAGCGCATGACGGTGTCTCAGGTTCTTGATTTCTTCATCAAAGAAAAAGAGCACGTGGCTTTGGCTGTGGATGAATACGGCATCGTCGCGGGTCTGGTGAGCTTGGAAGACGCGGTGGAAACACTCTTGGGTGTGGAAATCGTCGATGAGCTCGACAGCGTCGAAGACATGCGCAAGTTCGCGCTGGAGCAATGGCAGCTGCGCAAACAAAAACTGCGTCGGAGCTAAACTGTGATCCTTTTTTATATTCCCTGCCCTGACAAAACGAGCGCGGAAAAAATCGCGCGCAATCTTTTAGAGGAAAAACTTGTCGGCTGCGCCAACATCATTCCCAGTATGGAATCGATGTACTGGTGGGAAGGGAAAATAGAGACAAGCTCTGAATATATCCTGATCCTAAAGACCGTGAAAACCTCTGACGCGCAGGAAAGAATCACAAAACGTGTTTTGGAACTGCATCCCTATCAGATTCCTTGTGTGATGGCGCTCCCGGTGCTCGGTATCAACGATTCTTACAAGAAGTGGCTTGAAGAAAGCCAGAAGTAACCTCTATCATCTCCCTAACCACAGGGGGATGCATGACAAAGCAAGAGTTGGCAAAAAAGATTTACGAAGTGGCGCACTTGACCGGCGAGTTTAAACTGCGCTCGGGTCAGATCTCCAATGAGTACTTCGATAAGTATCGCTTTGAAGCGCAACCTGCTTTGCTGCGCGAAATTGCCAAGCACATGGCCCCGTTGATTCCTCCCGGCACGGAAGTTTTAGCCGGCCTTGAAATGGGCGGCATTCCCATTGCGACAGCACTGTCTTTGGAAACCGGCCTGCCTTGCGTGTTCGTGCGCAAAGAAGCTAAAGAGTACGGCACCTGCCAATTCGCCGAAGGCCTGGATGTGAAGGGTAAAAAAGTCTGCGTGATCGAAGACGTCGTCACCACCGGCGGCCAGGTTGTTTTATCCACCAAAGATTTACGTTCTTTAGGCGCGCAAATTTCCCACGTTCTTTGCGTTATCCATCGTGGCCCCACGTTCCCAGAACCTAAGCTGGAGGAAATCGGCCTGGCCCTTAGTCCGCTCTTTAAGAAATCCGATTTCTAGCCGATAAAAAGGACTGGTTTTACCTTCAGGAGAAATCGAATGAAAAGGTATCAACACGTCCTTACCATCGCATCCATCCTCCTCGCCTCCGCCGTAAGCTCGGCGGGGTATGATGAATTCGACTGCGTCACAAACGAAAGCCTCTCCCTGTCAGGCCTGCAATGCGTTTCTTGCGGTATCTCTAAGTATTACGCTGATAAAGGCGAAGACGTTACTCCCTCTCACCGCTGGCTCGCGGTTTTGGCCACTAAAGTTCGTGAATTGAATCTGGATTCAAACAGTAAGGGCCCTGTTACTTCCAGCGAAGCCCAACGAAATCTGCAAATTCAAGTCATCAAGAAAATCCAGGCTTACGGATTCTGCGCACAATACGTGGGTAAAAATACCGGAGGCCGTTCGAAGAATATGCACGACATGTCCGCGAGCGATTGGAAGGTTTTCTTTGAGTTCATCAACAGAGACAATGTTCCCGGCAAAGACGGCTACGAGAAACTTGCGAAAAGTCTCGGCTTCAAATCAAGCCTGTTTGGCAACTCGGCCCGACAGAATATGGAATATCTGTTTGAAGGCTTCTACGACAATCTTTCTCTTGATGACAAGCGTGCGCTTTTTAAAGAAAGAATCAAACAAGGACTTGGCAGCGAATATGACGTTGCCGGTGAACGCCAAACGAAGTCGGTTGATTTCATCGCTTCCGGTGACAAAGATCAAGGTTTGAGAGACTGCCTTGCTGATATCAAGCACCGTTTCTTAGATCAACCAATGAGCGATAAAGAAACTTATAAAATGTGTGAAGTCGTCGCCAACGCCTGTGACCTTGACAGAACACCGATGTCTAACAACGACTTCTGCGTTCACAAGGGCATGGCACTGCGACCAGCATCTTCCGTTTCACCACGACCTGTGGGACCACCACCTCCACCACCAGGCAAAGCAGGCAACCGCTCCGGTGTGAAGTAGTCTTACCGGTAGCAAGCTTCGATAGTTTTAAATTGGCCTTTTAAAAGATTTTGCTGAAGCTCCTCTGTTGTAGGAGCTTTAGCGCCTGGAAGGCAATTTGAGAACAACTCTTCTATATGCCTTGGGTCCGCTTTTTTCTCTAACTCTTTAAACGCCGCTGGAAAACTGCTCTTGATCACGTTCGCACTGTAACATTCTCTAAGATCTTGACGCAGGCTTTTAGCATCCATTGCGACAATGTTTTTTAAAAGCGTTTCTTCAATCCCATTCTGATGATCTTTGAATCTGTAGGCTACCTTCGCTATCCAATCGACGCTGGTGGTTTTAATTTTTTCGAAAAGCTCTCGTTCGCTCATCGAAGGAGACTTACTAAGAGCGTAAGTCAAAAGACTGTCGCTCTTCACGGTTTTCGCCAAACGAATTAGGCCTTCTCCGCTAACTCCCAGTGGTCCTTCAAGATGCTCAACAGCAGCAAAAAATGGAGCGTAATAATCGGTGCATTCCTTACGCAAGGTCATGCCGTTTCCAATGAATTCAGGGCGATCATGACTTTCGATAATTGCATCAATGAGACGCTTCCCTTGAACCTCTTTTGTTAGAGGAAAACGTGTCTCATTGTAGAAACTTATAAACGCAGAAATCCCACTATCATTGGCGGATACGCCCTTTTGATAAAAAGCTTGATCCTTTTCATCTATGAATTTCAGGGTTTCGCGATACTGTCCTACTCCACTCATCATCTGCATAGGACCGGATGTCGTGTGTTGGTGAGGTTTATAGGGAGAAGCTCCCTTTCCTAACAGATAAAGAACCCATTCCACGGCATTGGACTTCACCAGAATTTCCAGGGCGGTTTCACCATTTTGCGAATAGGTATTAAGCTCCTCGTCCGCAGCGTGAAGCAGAACTTTCGTAAACACCTCTTCATCTTTTTGAGAAATCGCAAACTTCAAGCGGTCGGGAAAGGTGGCTCCGTCGATCTTTAGAACCTCCTCCTTAAGCTCATCCCTCGTCATTCCCACCTTCACCGGTTCGGGTGTGGGTGGTGGGGTTTTGTCCGGGTTCTTTTGGAAAGAACATGCCGTCAAAGCTAAGGCCGAGGCTAAAATAAAAACAAACGGCTTTTTCATTTCAACCTCCTTTTCTTAGCGCAAATTTCCTAATTGCGTTTGGATCCAGTCGGCATAGTACGGAGTGTACATTGAGACTGAACGATAATGACAGACGGTGGCTTCCGTGAGACCCGAGACGATGGAGTTCACTCCTGCGATTTGCAAGCGGCCGCCGACTTCCACAAAAACGGGACCGCCGGAATCACCCTGGCAGATCCCTGTGTCCGCTTGCTGCATGAGCAGATTCATATTGTTGTTCACAAGACGCAGGTCTTTTTTAAAGCTTTTTGTCGTCGTGCGCAGGTAACCGGAACTGCCATAAAGCTCGTTGATTTTTCCATAACCAGCCAACGTCACAACGTCAGAACTCAATGTGCTGCGACCGTCGTAAAGGTCACTGACCACATAATCCGAAGGAATGCTGGAAGAAAGTTTCACTAAAGCTATATCATCCACCGCATCGGCGGCTCCGGAGTATCCCGGTTTAACGATAAAATCTTTGGAACGAACGGATTTGGTATTCACATCAAATCCGGATTCACAGGTCATGTCGGTGTGAAAAACGGCGGCGATTTTGGTTTTCTCCGCGCCCAGAACGCAGTGACCGGCTGTCAAAATGACGTCCTTAGTGATGGGCGTACCCGTGCAGATTTCAACTTCCTGACCCTTCACGATCAAAAGCATCACCACGCGCTTAGCCAGCGGGTCGGTGGAAAGAACCTTCGTACCGTTCACAATGCCCATTTGGCTGGCGGGAACACAGGCCATTTTGTCTTCGGCCTTATCCTGCTGGGTACAAGCTGTTAAAAGGGAGAAAGTCAGAGCCGCACCTAAAATCAAGTTCCTATTCATCGTCGACGTCCTTTAAATCTAGGACCTGAGGAGCAAGAGCTTTGCCATACCTGCAATCAATGTATTGGAGCTTAAAATAAAAATGGCTACTGTTTAGACAGTAGCCACTTTAAAAAGGCCGGTTTCCGTTACCGAAAACTACTTTTCCCCGACCACATAGGCAATCCAGCTTTGGCAAGCCTCGCCGTGATCCACGCGAGTGAAATTGCCATCGCCGCTGCCGTCTTTAGCAGTGCCTTCCCAGTACACGTGTGTGCGTCTGAAACCCACCTCTTGCATAATATCGCGGATCTCGGGAATAGACCAAAGACGCCAGTCATAGCTGAACACTTGTTCGATCTTTTTGCCGCCAACACGGAAGTGAATATGGAAAAGAGCTTCATTGGTCACAGGATCAAAATTGGTTTGATCCCAATAGTAAGTAAAACCCTCGTGGCGAATGGTGTCCTCGATGGCGTCATAGCACTGACTGCCGCCGAAGATATCCACCAGAAACATACCGTCTTTGTTCAAAGTCTTCAGAACATTGGCGAAGTATTTTTTCAAAACTTCTCTTTGCTTAAAACAGAAATAAGAAAAATTCATCGCCGCAACGATATCCGCTTTGGGCATATTCGGATCAAGGACGTTGCCCTCGATGAGTTTCATACGGCGCTGCTGTTCTGGGCGCAGTTTCGTTAAATAGTTTTGGCGGCCATAAGCCATCGGCTCCGGATCCAAATCAATACCGATCGCCTCATGGCGCGGATTGAGTTTGATCCATTCGGTGGAAAGCGCGAAGGTCCCGCAGAAATCCTCGCGGAAAGAGCGCGGGCTTTTGCCTTTAAGTTCTTTGTAAGTGTCGCGAATGAAGACCACATCGTTTTCCGCCGACTGAACCGATCTACGGTACAAATCGTACTTATCAAAAAGAATCTTGGAACTCTTTTTGTTGACGCGACGGCGGACTTTTTTTCTGTGGGCGCTTTCGTTTTTCGCCATTACGGAACTTCCGCAACGATCTCACGGATCGCCTGTTCAATGTCTTGCAATTGCGGCACAGAGTTTTTCTCCAGATTCGGATGCAAACCGATGCCCGGCAAATGCTTGCCCGCGACCACTCTTGGACGAGCCATCAACTGATAGAACAACTCTTGAGTTGCACGGTAAGCCAAGTGCTCACCGAAGTTGGTGACTTCCGTATCTTCATTCACAAACAAAACGCGGCCGGTTTTCTCAATGGAAGATTTAATCATCTGCCAGTCATAAGGATAAATCGAACGCAGATCGATCACTTCCACGGAAATACCTTCTTGCGCAAGCTTGTCTGCGATCTCGTCACAGAGATGAACCATGCGGCTGTAGGTAACAACAGTGATGTGCTCACCAGAACGAGTGATCTTGCCCTTGCCGATCGGAACCATGTACTCTTCCAGATTCGGCCAGCGCGGCTTCCAGCCGTCAGCGTTTTGCACGGGCTTATCGATCATGGCTTTTAATTCTTTTTCATCCGCGGGTTCACCAGGGATCAGTTCTTCACCCTTATGGCGCATCAACGCTTTGGATTTCAAATACAAAACCGGATTTGGATCTTGAATCGCGGAAAGCATCAAGCCATACGCATCCAAAGGATTCGACGGCATCACGATCTTCCATCCCGGCAAACGAGATGCCCACGCATCAAAAGAGTGCGAGTGATACACAGATCCGAAAATGCCCGCCCCTACGGGGGTCATCACCACCATGGGCAGCTGGATTTGGCCGTTCGTGCACCACAAAGTGTTGCCGGCGATTTTCAAAAGATCGATCGTATTAAAAATATAATCGGCGAATTGAATCTCCGCCACGCAACGGTCCCCCGCCATGGCAATACCCATCGCCATGCCGATGATCCCGCGTTCATCCAGCGGAGAGTTCCATGCAGTTTTCAAACCTTGAGTCGCCGTGAAAACACCGCCGAGAGGCGCGCCCACGTCCTGACCGAAAATGTCTTTTACTCCCAAGTTCTCTTCACCGTAGTGAAGAGCCATTCTGATTGCTTGTGCAACACTGGCCATTAGAACTTCCTCCAGTCGGCGTTCTCATTGTTGACGTAAACGTGATCCCAAACGGATTCCGGAGTTGGAACCGGCTCTTGACGGGCTTTTTCTTGCGCCGCCACGCCTTCCGCTTCATAGATTTCCCAGATTTTTTGCGCCGATTTTTCGGTGAGAATTCCGGCGGAGATCAATTTCTTTTCAAACTCCATCACCGGATCCAAAAGATGATTTTTCTTATTCGCGCCATCCGCAGAAGAGTGGCCATACAAACGGGTCACATGCGCCTCAATGAACGAAGGCTTGCCGGTTTTACGGATATATTCCATCTCTTCTTTCAAAGCGATGTAGGTTTCGACAGGGTCGTTACCATTGATTACACGTGAACGAATATTGAAAGCGCGAGCGCGATCGGCGATGTGCGTTTCACCGTGCTGCCCTTCGAACGGCGTAGAAATACCGAATTTATTATTTTGCACAGTGATCAAAACCGGAAGCTCTTGCCCTTTGCGCGAAGCCAGGATCAAAGCGGATGCAAAATCGCCTTCCGCCGTGCCCGCATCACCACCCGTGACGATAGAGATCGCTTTTTTACCGACACGTTTTTGCACGTGCGCGGTTCCGCACGCAATTGGATACTGCACTTCAATTGGCGACGTGACCGGAGCCACGTTCCACTGCGGGAAGCAGTAGTGATTTGCAAAGTTACGGCCGCCCGTGGATGGATCCGTCGAACGGTTCATGATCAAACGGATGGAGTCGATCATCGTCATACCCAACGCCAGCAGCGTGGGAGTGCAACGATAGTGCAAGTGGAACCAGTCATACTCAGGCCCTTGACCTTTTTTCGCCAGCATACCAAGCGGCACACCGAATGCTTCCTCACCGGGACCACCGATCCAGAAATACGCTTCACCAGCTTTGTAAATCTTGATCAAACGCTCTTCAAGAACGCGGGACTTCACCATCAGATCGTGCATGCGCAATAAAATCTCTTCAGACAATCCGCCGAAGTCGTGCTTTTTTTGCGCGGTCCCTTTTTTCGCCGTTTTCACAGCCGTTTTCGCAACGGGCTTAGCCGCTTTTTTAGACGCGGGCTTGGCCCCTGCTTTCACAGTGGTCTTTTTTGACATGGGGAATTCTCCATCACCTGTTTAAACGGTCCTATCTAAGCGAAAAGAGAAGCTTTTGTCACGCCAAATAAGCCCTTATTGGGGCCCAAATTCAATATAAAGGCTTTGACGGAAAGATTAGAACTGATTGCAAAGTTCCACCAGTACGCTGGTACATCGCCAACGAAGCAACGCAGCGGCTGAAGGATGGGCCCGAAAAATAAAAAAAGCCCAAGGTTTGGCGACCTTGGGCTTTCAACAACAACTAACATGGCTCTCTATTTGGCGTTGGCTTGCTTCGGTGGCACGAGGGCTTTACCGTCTTGCAACTGAATCAGATCCAGAAGGACATTCTCCGCTTCCTGAATATCAGGACGCTTCAAATATTCTTCATTTTTCTTAGCCTTACTCGCCGTTTTCTTAGCCTTATCTTTCTTTTCTTTTTCGTTCTTATCTTTCAGAACTTCGCTGACGCGGATCACTTTACCGCGGGCTTTCGCCTTATTCAGCTCATCCACGATTTTCTTAAATTCATCATTCTTCGCCACACGATCGGTCGATCTTTCACGCAAAGACTTGATCCATTCTGGCTTCAACTCTTTCCATGCTCCGGGACCTTCTTTCACGTAAGCATCCGGAGAAATAAAAGCTTCAATGGTTTTCGGCGGCAAGGAGTAATCCATGTATTTCTCACCGATATCATCCGTGCTGTAAGGACCCGGCAATACTACGTCGGCATCAACACCGCGATGCTGAGTCGATTTTCCGCCTGGAATGAAGAACATGCCCACGGTCACTTTGATCGCACCGAGGTTATTCGGGATCGGCAGAACGGATTGCACGCTGCCTTTACCATAAGTGTGGTCACCACCGACGATCACAGCGCGTTTATAGTCTTGCAAAGTTCCGGAAACGATCTCGGAAGCGGAAGCGGAAATACGGCTGGTCAATACAACCAGAGGTCCCGCCCAATCCACTGTCGGATCGGTGTCACGCAGAGCGGTCTCTGCACGGCCTTCGTTTTTCGAAGATTGTTTCACCACGTTGCCAGTTTGGAAGAAAAGACCTGCGATTTTCACAGCGTCTTCCAAAGAGCCACCGCCGTTATTGGAAAGATCCAAAACCAGGCCGTCGGCTTTTTTATCATTGGCTTCTTTGATCAATTTTTTCACATCCGCTGCGGAAGAACGGCCACCACGGCGGGAGTCCGCGTAGAAGGATGGGAAGTTGATGATACCGATTTTCTTTTTCTGGCCGTTGATTTCACGGTCCACAAACATGATGGAAGCGGCTTCATCTTCAAGATTTACTTTTTCACGAGTCAGTGTCACGTCGAAGCGTTTTTTGCCTTCGCCGGATTTACGCAAGATCGTCAAACGAACTTTGGTGCCCTTCGCGCCGCGGATCTTTTTCACCACGTCCTTAAGGTCCATGTCGATGACGTTTTCCATCGCGCCTTTTTCCTGACCGACAGCGATGATTTTGTCTTGAGGCTCAATCAAACCGGATTTCGCCGCCGCACCACCCGGCACAAGCTGTTCAACCACGGTGAAACCGTCTTGAGAAGAAAGTGTCGCGCCGATACCTTCCAAAGACAGACGCATTTGGATTTCGAAATCTTCTAAAACATCACGAGAGAAGAAGCTTGAGTGAGGATCCAAAGCACGCGCGAAAGAATCCAGGTAACCGGAGTACAAATCATCCAGTGAAGTCTCTTGAGTTCTCTTCACCGCACGCTCGTAATTTTTCACGACGTTCTTTTTGGCCTCTTCCAGCTTCATGTCTGTCGCAAGGTAGTTACCGATTTGAAATTGGATGTATTTCTTCAAATACTCGTTGGCTTCGTTCGCATCTTTAGGCCAAGGTTTCTTTTCAGGATCGAAAACAAATTCCGTGGTCGCATCGAATTTAAATTCTTTGCCGAGATATTTTTTTGCAAACTCCGCGCGGTCTTGCACACGCTCAAGTACAATTTTTTGAGTTTGCTCGAGGAAAGAACAATCGCGATTTTTCGTTTTCTCAAAAACATTGCCGGAGATTTTTTTGATCTGGTCGACATCGGCTTGAGTCAGATAAATTTTCGACGGATCCAAACGCTTGAGGTACTGCTCGACCACGCGCGCTTGCAATTCACTATCGCGATTTGAATACTTAACGTGATTCGCCAAGAAACCTTGTTCGATCACTGTTAAGTAGCGACACTCCAAGCCTTCCTTAAGTTGAGCTGAAGCAAGAGAAGAAATCGCCAACACGCCGGCGACAATGAAACCTTTAACACCTTTCGAGAATGAACTCATGATGATCCTTCCGTGTCCAACTCCCGTGTCGAGGGAGCTTTAACTGATTTCATTAGATTATCAAAGATTTATCCGAGAGCATTCTATTTATGAAGCTCGTCATAAATTAGGACGTGTGGAAAAACACTAAGACCTTTGTCGGTCCTCTTCGAAGAAAGAAAGTTGTGAGAGGTCCTCCACTTTCTCGCCACGCAAGCCGCTCAATTTGACTTCATGTTTAATGAAGTTTCCGTGCTGCGTTTCGATCATGAAGAAGGACATCTCCGGGAATCTCGCCTTAAGTCGAGTCATCTCCTCAACGATCAACTGAATATTCTTAGGATCATCATCGGACATACCAAAACGATGGTGGGCATTGTAGCCATATTGCTCAATGGCTTTTTCCACACTCGCACGGATCGCGCGTTGTTTGAGTTCCGCGGTGCCGTATTTGAAATCCATGTCGCCCAGTTCAAGACGGGTCTCTTTATGGCTGACAGGATAGATGCTGAGGTAGTTGGGTTCTAAAGGTAAGACGCGATTTTGCACGAAAACGCGGATGCCGTCTTTAATGGTATCCGGGTGATGACCGCGCGCCGTGATCACAGAAACCGGGCGTTGATTGAAGGCCGCATGGTAGAAACACTCCCAGGAAGGCCCCTTCCATTGGAAATCAGGATAACCTAAGGCGGCCGCTACATCGGCCACAAAGGTTTGCTTTTTTCCTTGGAGCTTTTCGATTTCATCAATTTGAACATCCCGGAAATTGCGGAAGGTGCCGGTGGTATCGCAAAAATCGATTTCATAGTCGGCGTACAGGCCGGATTTACCGATGGAGTTATGATACTGAGCGAACTCACCGCTGGATATAGAGACTTCATGACGGTCTTTTTTATGGAAAAGAATCAGCGGCGTGGTGAGAAAAGCGATGTTGTCATCGAAGTCGAAGAAATAAAAACTGCGCCCGCCCAGATGAAAATTCCGGTCCCTTTCGGGGGCGCGCTTAATTCCCAGCTCCAATTGTCCCTTCAGGGGACTCTCGCTCATAAAAAAACTCCACTAAATAGTGGAGCGAATTTAACAAAGAATCCCCCTCGCGGAAAGGGGGATGAACAAATTACTTTTTCGACTTGCGAGTGACTACTTTTTTGACACCCAGAGCCTGCGCTTTTTCTTTGGCGTTCGTAGCTTTCTTTAAAGCCGCTTTAGAAGCTGCCGCTTTGGCGGGTTTGTCTTCCGCTTTAGCCGCTTTCCCTTTGCTTGCCGCAGAGGCTTTGCCTTTGGATTTCGTCGTACCCGCTTTGTCATTGATCAGTTCAACAGCCTGTTCCAGAGTCACGGTGTCGGGAGTGGAACCTTCCGGCAAAGACACATTGGTTTTACCACTCTTGATGTACGGACCATAAGGGCCGTTGAAGATTTGGATCGCATCGCCGCTGTCAGGGTGCGTTCCTAATTCTTTCAATGGGGCTGCTTTGCCGCGACCTTTTTTCGGCTGGCTCAACATTTCAAGAGCGCGCTCCAAAGTGATGGTGAAAATACTTTCGCCTTTCGGAATAGAGCGATAGTCGCCATCATGAACCACAAACGGACCGAAACGGCCAAGACCCGCTTTGATCTCTTTGCCTGTGCCAGGATGAGTGCCCAAAGTCTTTGGCAAGGACAGTAAATCCAGAGCCATAGGCAGATCCACTTGCTCCGGCTGAACACCCGGAGGCAACGACGCACGTTTCGGTTTATCGTCTTCAGGGCTCACATCGCCCAGCTGTACGTAAGGTCCATAGCGGCCGGTCAAAACATACACCGGCAATCCTGTTTTTGGATCTTTCCCAAGAGCATCGGCGCCATTGATTTTTTGATCAATGAGCTTTTCCGCCACTTCCGGAGTGATATCCGCGGGAGATTCACTGTCCGGCAAAGAAGCACTCACGTCTTCACCATCACGTTTTGTTGTGACGTAAGCGCCGTAACGGCCGACGTGGAATTTGTATTTATCCAAGCCGTCCAAAGTCATCGTGCGCGCATCATCAGGATTGATTTTTTCTTCTTGATCATCCACGCGCGCGCGCAAACCTTTCGGGCCTTTGTAGATCGACGCGAGATACTTTTCCCAATCCAATTCGCCTTCAGCGATATGGTCGAGACTTTGTTCCATCTCGGAAGTAAAGCCGAGATCGACGTACTCAGAGAGATATTTGCTTAAGAGTTTTGAAACAATCATCGCCGTGAACGTCGGCACAAGAGCTGTTCCGTTCTTACGAACGTAACCACGGTCAATAATGGTTCCGATAACAGAGGCATAAGTGGACGGACGGCCGATGCCTTCTTTTTCCATTGTTTGCACCAGGCTTGCTTCCGTATAACGCGCCGGCGGTTTTGTTTCGTGAGAAGTCGGTTCGAGTTTTGCGACCTTGACCGCGTCTTTGACTTTCAAAGCCGGCAAGCGCACTTCTCTTTCCGCCAGATCCGCTTCCGGATCATCACTGCCTTCCACATACGCACGTAAGAAACCAGGGAATTCAATCGTCATACCGGACGCACCAAAGAGCGCATCCCCGACTTGAATTTTCGCACTGACTTGCTTTTGACGGGCATCCACCATTTGTGAAGCGATGGTGCGCTTCCAAATAAGATCATAAAGTTTGAACTGAGTTCCAGAAAGCCCCGTTTCATCCGGATCAACGAATTTATTTCCCGCCGGACGAATCGCTTCATGGGCTTCCTGCGCACCTTTGACTTTCTTCGCCGCATAAGTGCGCGGTTGCGGAGTCATATAATCGCGACCGTATTTGTGCTCAATACAATCACGAGCCGCCGTGATGGCCTCATTCGACAAGAAGGTGGAGTCCGTACGCATGTAGGTGATGAAACCTTGTTCGTAAAGTTTCTGCGCCACTTGCATCGTTTCACGAGAACTCAAACCGAGTTTGCGGTTGGCTTCCTGTTGCAAAGTCGAAGTGATAAACGGAGGTGCTGGTTTACGGAACGTGGGTTTTTCTTCCACATCGGAAACAACCCAGTTGCCGGATTTCAAATCCGCGGCAAGCTTGGAGGCTGTTTTGTCATCCAACACCAAAACATCTTTTCCAGCGGTGAGCTGCCCGGTCAGACCGTCGAAGTCTTTACCGGTAGCGATGCGCTGGTTTTTGTATTGTTGCAAACGGGATTCAAAGTTCACACCGTCTTTGGAAAGTTCGGCGAGAACGCCCCAGTAAGAAGACTTTTTAAAGCGCACGCGCTCAAGCTCGCGCTCGACAATCAAACGCACCGCCACTGATTGCACGCGGCCCGCGGAAAGACCGTAAGCCACTTTTTTCCACAGCAGCGGAGAAATCGTGTAACCGACCAAACGGTCCAAAATACGGCGGGCTTCCTGTGCGCGCACCAGGTTCAAATCGATTTCGCGCGTATCCTTCAAAGCTTTTTGAATGGCGTCCTTGGTGATCTCGTGGAACACCATGCGCTTGGTGGGCACTTTAGGTTTTAACACTTCCAACAAGTGCCAGCTGATGGACTCCCCTTCGCGGTCTTCGTCCGTCGCCAGATACAGCTCAGAGGCTTCGGCAAGTTTGTCTTTGAGATTTTTAACCACTTTGGTTTTGTCTTTAGGAATGCAATACAGCGGCTCAAAATTTTTATCGACGTTGACGCCCAGCTGAGCCCATTTTTCTTTTTTTACTTTTTCCGGAATGTCTTTCGCGGATTGAGGAAGGTCGCGGATGTGTCCCATGCAGGATTCCACCACATAATCCCTTCCAAGGAACTTACGAATGGTCTTTGCCTTCGTGGGAGACTCCACAACGACAAGCTTGATACCCTCAGATGCGTCACTTTTTTTGGCCATGATAAGTCCTTATAGCTCTTAGTCCAGGTTGCAGCCCGTACTAATATATAGAGAGAAAAATGAAGGCGATTGCGCCAAGGTGCAAGTCTAATTTTTGACAAGCCATACCAAAGGGCTCTACAAAAAAGCGCCAAGATGCCTTTTCGTTATGCAGTTATGCTGCTACTTTAGGGTATGCAAGACGTTTCTAAGTTTTCTCAACCGCTGCGCTTTCTTCTCACTGACATCGATGACACGCTCACTGATGAAGGACATTTAGGTCCGGAAAGTTATGCGGCTTTGTGGAAGCTGCGCGAATCTGGAATTCACGTCATTCCTGTCACTGGACGTCCTGCCGGCTGGTGCGAAATGATCGCACGCATGTGGCCCGTCAGCGGCGTCGTCGGTGAAAACGGCGGTTTTTATTTCCGCTATCACGGCAAAAAAATGCTGCGCCATTTTTTCTTTGATGAGAACACACAAAAAGAAAACCGCGCAAAATTGCAGCAACTGGAAAAAGAAATTCTGCACAAAGTGCCCGGCTGCGATCTTGCCAGTGATCAGTTCTGCCGTTTGATGGATCTTGCCATCGACTTCTGCGAAGATGTTCCGCCGCTCCCGCGTGAACAGGTGCAAAGGATCGTCGATATTTTTCACGCGCACGGAGCGCAAGCGAAAGTCAGCTCCATTCACGTCAACGGCTGGTTCGGCAATTACGATAAACTCACCATGTCCTTGCGATTTTTAGAAAGAGAATTTTCCGTTTCCGCCGAAGAAGCGAAAAAAGTCTGCGGCTTTAGCGGAGATTCCCCGAACGACGAGCCGATGTTCACTTATTTCCCGCACAGTTTCGCTGTCGCCAACATCCGCAACTTCATCGATCAGATCAAAAATCGCCCCGCTTATGTTTCACAAGCCCGTGGCGGAAAAGGTTTTACCGAAATCGCCGCGGCGATTTTGCGCAGTCATGCACCAAAGTGAGAAAAATATTTTCGTCCACCCGGCGACTAAACGCTTGAAAGCACAGAAGAACTGTTCAGCGTTCAGTCATTCTTATGTTATCTCAGAACTTTCGCGAAAATTTTGATCAGCGATTTTTTTAAAATCTGTCTGCGCTCTGAACAGCGCCGATTTTTCTTTTTTTGAGCTATTTTTATTTTCAGAAAATGGTCCTAACCTGAATTCGGATCTCAATCAGGAGGGAACCATCATGAACAAACTCGTTATCGTTTCAGCATTGTTCGCAGTCGGCTTGCTCGCGGGATGTAACAACAATCTCAAACCAGCGGAAAATAATTCTTCTGACAATTCATCCTTGGGCAGCGAAACTCCCGTGGTGAATAACTCGGAAGCGCAAAAGATGCTCAATAATCTTGAAGCAGCTTTGCGTGCCCATTCCGTGGAAAATACCAAAGTCTCCGCCAAGGCTTCCGCATTGCCTTCAGGCCTTCTCCTGAATAATTCACAGATCAACACCATCATGGGCCTAGCTTCCGGCGCTTTGGGTGGCGCGGGCCTAAGTCAAAGCAATGATTTAAGCGCGATCATTCCCGTTTTGATCGGCGGAGCCACTCAAGGTGTGGGACAAATCGGCTTACCGACAGGACAAGCGACAGATCTTTTGGCTTTGATCGGTAACGGCTCTTTGAGTTCTATATTAGGTTCTGTTCCGGGCGTGGGCCAAGGTGGCGCTCTTCCGACAGGACTTATCCAAACATTGACCGGTTCTTTGTTTCAAAATCTTCCCTTGGCGGGCATCGGTTCTGGAAATATGTCGCAAGTGGCGGGTTCCTTAATCAGTTCTTTGACTGGAAACTTGGGTAACACGGGATTGCCTGTCGGTGACCTTTCCACTCTTTTGCAAAGCATTTCTTCCGGCGCGATGCTCGGCTTAGGTAACTCTGGCCTGAATGCGGGAATGCTGAGCGGAATCTTGAGTCAAATCGGCATGGGTTCGGTGACAGGAATTTCCGGTATCAATGTTCCTGGCGGTATGAACCTTGGCACTTTGCAAACTCTGTTGGCGGCTTTCACATCCGGTTCAAACTTGGGCTTGGGTCAAATCGCAGGTTCACAAGGATTGAATGCTTCGATGATCACAGCTCTTTTAGGCAGTTTGACTCAAGGTCAAAGCACGGCTCTGCCTTCCATCGGTCTTGGTTCTTCACAAACTCAAATGATGATGATGTTCTTGCAGATGTTGATGGGCAGCATGGGCAAGCACTAATCGCGGTTTCAAAGTTCGGTTCTCCCAAAGAGGGCTTCCCAAAAGGAGGCCCTTTTTCTTTTTAAAGGCTCTAAGTCCTTGAAATCACGTAAAATCAACCACAAATATTTAAAATATTAAAATCGTATTTGATATTTTAAATATCCAATGCTATCTATTTGAATATGAGCAATATAGATTCAAATATTCTTTGCCCCGCCTGCCATGGATTGTTGAGCCCTACGGTCCTGTCTTGCGGGCATTGCAACATCCGTGTCGAAGGTCCTTTTCAGTTGAACGAGTTCGCGACTCTTTCTCCCGAAGATCTGCACTTCCTGCGCATCTTTATCCGTTGCGAAGGACGCGTGCGCGACATGGAGCCCGCTTTGGGTCTGAGCTATCCCACGATCCGCAATCGCCTGACGCAATTAAAGAACAAACTCGTCGGTGAATACGAAGAGCGTGAAAAAGCGAAAGCTCCGCAACCTCCGTCCACGGAGGAAGTGCTCAGTCGTCTTGAAAAAGGCGAAATCAGTTTCGATCAGGCCATGACCCTGATCAAAAACAGCCCGCGCTAAGCGCCGGCAAGAAAGGCTCAACAATGAAAGATCAAATAAAAAAAGTTCTTGAGATGAATAAAAGCGGCGCGCTCACCGATGATCAGGCGACGGCCCTTATCGATGAGTTGATGAAGAAGTCTCAAGCAGAGGGCTCGCAAGAGTCTTCTTCTGAGGAGGAGGATTTCCGCGCGCAACGTCGCAGCCGTCAACGCCGCGATCATGACCACGATCACCACCATCATCACGGCCCTCGCCGTGGTCCTTGGTTCCGGGAACATCGCGGTCACCGCAGAGGTCCTCCTCACTTCGCCTCTTTCATCCACGACCGCATTCACGACAAGATGGACGAAGCTTTCGGTCGCGGCTTTGGCGCGCGCGAAGATGAAAACGACAACTCCATCACCATGAGCCGCTTTGAACCGCCTTCAGGCCCGAACTCCGAGTTCAAAAGCAATTCGCTGACCATGTCGTCTTTTTCCGACGTGATCCTGCAACAATCCAAAATGAATGAAAACCGCATTGATGCAAGCAAAGTGGAAGACGTCCATCTTAAAGACAGCCGGCTTTCCAAATTGGGTCTGGCGGGAAGCTCGTTCAGCGACGTACAGCTTACCCAGAGTGAAATTTTTGACAGTCACTTTCACGGCTGCAAACTCGCCGATGTGCAAGTGAACGCGCAAAGCGCGATCAATGAAACTGAATTTAACGGTTGCTCAATGAAAGACATCTCCCTTGAAAACAGCTCCAGCATCAAAGGCAGTGTTTTCAGCGGCGTGAATATTCAAGACATGTCTTTGCAAGGCAGCTCCCTGGAAGGCCTTAATGTGACGGGCGTATCTTTTCATGATGCCCATTTCAATAAAACCGTTCTTAAAGATTGCGTGCTGAAAGGCACTTCATTCCGCGATTTCCATATGGACAATTCCAGTCTTGTGGAAGCGATCTTCACCGGCAACGAGTCCTGGTCTTTGCGCAAACGCGGGTTCATGGACATGCGCTTTGAAAACTGCCATTTGGAAAAAGTGGTTTTCTCCGACTGCCTGTTCAGTGATGTGACGATTCGTAATGTGTCTTTAAAGGATCTCAAAATTCAAAGAGTCCAACTGGCTGATGTAAAAATCGACGGCAACGAAGCTTTCCTTGAAGCCGTGGGTCTCGCTAAAAATTAGGAGTGCGTTTATGAGAATATTCAGTCTTGTTAAGGCTCTTATCTTAGCTGTGCCGGCTTACTTTATCTGGAATTATCTGGCGCCGATTTACTGGCCCCAAGCTCCAGCTCAATACCTCGACGTTCCTTACTGGCATATCGCCGGAGTGTTTGCGCTGATTCAAATTGTGAAGATGGTGATTTTTCCGTCGCACCGTTTTTGGCGTCACCGCCATTTCGCTCATTACGGCCGCTTTGGCTGTGGGCGTCCTTTCGGACGCCGTGGGTATTGGACTCAGCGCTACCGTCATCAGTAGGCTTTACGCCGGATTAAGCTCCGGCGAAGCTTTGTGGTTTTACCAGGACATCCGGGCAAATCATCGAACTGCCCGGTTTGTTGTACTCGTTTCCGACGTCAACAATATCTGCTAAAAGCTCCACAACATTGCCTGAGACCACGAACTGATCGATCGGTCCCACTTTCTTGCCGTTTTCATACAAGAAACCTTCCGCCGGCATCGAGAAATCGCCGGTGGATTCCTTAAAGCCCGCATGCAAACCTGCTGAAAACTCCGTTAAGTGCACAACCTTGTCATAAGAAGCTAGAAGCTCCTGCAAAGATTTTGTGCCTTTGGCGACAACAAGATTGGAAGGACCAATTCCCATTTGCGAAGCCGGACTGCGCTGAGCGTGAGCCGTGTGCGGCAGGTTCATCTTCACAGAGTATTCGAGATTGGTGAGATAATTCTTCAGAACACCGTTTTCAAAAAGCACAGTCTTTTGCGATGCCGCACCTTCATCATCAAACGGGCGCAATGCCGACCCGTGAGGCACGAAAGGATCATCCACCAACTGAAATTTTTCGCTGGCGATTTTCTGTCCCAATTTTCCTTTGAACAAAGATTTACCTTCATCGACTTCTTTGGCTGAGAAATAATCCGCGATCATTTGCAGAATCATTGGAAACTGCGTGCGATCAATCACCACGGCGTATCGGCCCGTAGGGAGTTTTCCAGCTCCCAAACGAGACACCGCCCGGGAAACGCCTTCATTGATGACTTCGTCCAAATTGATGTCTTTGAAGGATCTGACAAAGAATCCTTCGCCGTCCATTTTCGAAGATTCACCTTCTTTCGCCAAAGCATAGGCGTAACCAGACAGATAGTTCTGCTTGAATTCCTGATCAAGACCTTCGGAATTCAAAATGCGCTTAAAGTGCATGGACTCTCTGTAACCGGAGTACGGCACGGATTGAACGCGTTTATCCTTCGCAAGACACATTTCTTCAAGAAGACGCGCCACTTCCATCTTTTTATCCATTGCGATGTCTTCGGGACGGAAAAGATCTTTCATCGCTTGCACGTTTTGTTGTTGCAACAAAGGCACCGCCACAGCTTGCGGCTTTTGCACGGTCTTTGCGTTAGCTAATGCTTCTTTGTATGTGCGAAGCAAAGATTCAAGAGAAAGATTCTCAGTGTAAGCATATCCTTGGTTCGCGCCCAGAATCACACGCAAGCCCGCCATTTGCGACTGCGTGGATTCGAAAGATTCAAGCTTCTTTTTGGAATAACCGATCTTCAGGTTTTCGCCACCGGAGATCAGCATTTCCACCTTCGCTCCGTCTTGACGGGCTTGATCGACAATTTTTTGGAAGTTTTGTTTTACAGCATCCATTATTTCGCCCTTCCGCCAACCATCAGGCTGGACACAAGAATTTGCGGCTGACCCACAGCTGCGGGAATACTGCCGCTCACAGAGCCGCACATACCGCGCGCCAATTTCAAATCGTTGGACACTTTCGTGATTTTTCCTAACGTATCGATACCACGACCGATCAGGCAGGCGCCTTTCACTGGCTCCTCAATACGTCCATTACGAATGATGTAAGCTTCACCAACCTGGAAGTTGTAATCGCCAGTTCCAGGATTGACGGAACCGCCACCCATTTTCTTGGCATAAAGACCGAAATCGACATCTTTAATCATGTCTTCAAACTTGTCCTTACCAGCAGCGATATAAGTGTTTCTCATACGTGAAGCCGGAGCGAATTTATAAGACTGACGACGTCCGCTGCCGGTGGCTTCGTAACCGGTTTGGCGAGAACCCATTTCATCCACAATGTAGGATTTTAAAACACCGTTTTCAATCAAAGTTGTTTTCTTGGTTTTATTACCTTCGTCATCAAAATTCAGAGAGCCCCAGCCGTTTTCGATCGTACCGTCATCAATCGCTGTCACACTTTCATGCGCGACTTTCTGACCGAGCTTTCCACAGAACACGGAAGCGTCTTTGGCAACTGCGGTTGTTTCCAGACCGTGACCGCAAGCTTCGTGGAAAATCACACCACCGAAAGCATTGTCGATCACCACGGGCATTTCTCCCGCCGGAGCATAATCAGCCGCCGTGAGCATCACCGCGCGATCCACAGCGGCTTCCGCCAGGGATTGCAAATTGATTTGATCATAAATTTCTGAAGTCCCCATGTGGCCTTCGTCTTCCGTCGCACTTTCTTTCACGCCGTTTTTTTCCACGAAAGTTTCCAAACGGATGCGGGAATAAGCACGCTCATCATAGGCCATCAAACCGCGTGAGTTTGCGATCTGCACACGCTGGAACTTTTCATTCAAGCCGGTTTCGACCTGAGTCACCGAGGAGCTGCGCGCGCGTGCGTGCTGGTCGAGAGAATTCAACCAACGGAACTTGCGGTCACGGTCCATCTCCCAAGGTTTTTCACCGTAAGTATGGATGGAATCAAACGGGACTTGCATCAAAGGCATGGATTTTTTCGCAGCTCCCGTGCCACGGCTTTGCGCCGCATTCAGCGCCGCCTTCACCAGACCTGTTTCTGAAAGATCATTGGTCGTGACGTAAACAATCTCGTGACCGAAGAACAAACGAATCCCCGCGCCATAAAGCTGGCCGACAATGGCTTGTTCCGGTTTGGAGTTTAGAATTGAAAGTTGTGAAGAGTAGGTGTCTTCAAGAAAGATATCGGCAAAATCAGCACCCGTGCTCAATGCCGCATCAAGAGCTTTGCTCAGGATATGAGGTTGGACAATCATAAAAGCCCTCCTTAGTGGATCAAGGATAGCGCGAAAGAAATGCGCACATAAAGGAAAAACGCCAAGAATTAGAACTGCGACGCTGAAGTATTATATAGCAGCACTTGCGTTTTGCCTCACTGCTCCCCGACCTTCAAACAAACAATAGTTAATAAACAAACAATTTTTAGACAATTGATAAAGCTGGACTCAGTTTGGCATAAAGCGCTTCCGATTTAGTGGCCATGAAAAGCTCAAGCCGTTACATTGCTGGAATGATCTTAACCGCTCTCTTTACTCTTGGGTGTTCCGAGGAGCCTGAGACATTATCTTCGACCACTCCCTCTGTGGACGCGGGTCTTGAAGACGGGGTACAAAAAAATACTCCGCTGTATCTCAAGGTAGGAACGCAGTGGGAATCCTCTTCGGAAAATGCAGGATTTGAACGCATGGGGAATTGTTCATTTGTCTCAACGGCCCCGGCTGGAAGCAGCATGAATTGTGTCGTCACAATCCCTGAAGCGCAATTATACTACAGCAAGGTTCAATTCAGCATTGGAACCACCGACCCGGTTCGCTGCCCCATTATCCACTTTACACCTTATTACTACGTGCGCTCAAATCAGGCTGGCTACCTTCCGCCGGACGCGGACGAAACGATCGATTGCAGTTCTTTGGCGGAAGCAAAATGCTTCGGCGGTTCTGCGCCGTCCTTGGTTCCGGAATTTCCAAAAAGCAATTCGCTTTATTTCCTGACTATGGTCACGCCGATAACGTCTTATACTCTTGGTTCAGGAAATAAGTTGCGTTGGTACGGCCCTTCGCACGTGAACTATCTCGTCACGAATGACCTCACGGATAGAGCCACCGCTATTCCGGGCAAACCGAAAGAATATGTCGGCGGTACCGGCAACTGGCAGGATCATAACATCTCATGCTCGAACTTCTGGGGCGAGACACTCTACAATATCCGCCTGATTGTTCGCGATGAGGATCAGGATGAACAGCATTCCGGGCCTCTGGATGACTTTCCGGATTGGGACTAATCACATCTTCTCAAGTATTTCCAATTCAAAAATCAAAGCGCTGTGGGCCGGAATATCCGGTCTTGGTGCGTTTTGACCAAAAGCCATTTCCGCGGGAACGCGCACAAGCACCCGGTCTCCGCGGCGTTTTTGTTTGAGAGCTTCGTTCCAAACTTTGAACGGAGCATTTTTTCCTAAAATGAACTCCACGGGCTGACGGCGCTGTCGGTTGGAATCAAGGAGCATTCCTTTTTGGTCTTTCTTCTCTTTATCAAAAAGCCAGGCATCAAAATACACCGCCACCTTTTGACCTTGCTGCAAAAGCTCTCCGTGCCCGGCGGATAAAACGTCAACCTCGAGATATTTCAGATCCGTTTCTTTAGAAAGCTGGCAGCCACTGACAAGCAGAGCTACGGCAAAGCTATATTTCCATAAATGCATACGCGTGCTCCGTGATTAATACTTCAGCGTGGCCTTGGCTTCGGTGACACCTAAACGGCCCATGTATATATCCACAATCACTTTGCGGATCACTTGATCGTAATAAAGAGCATTATGAACCAGAACTCCTTCGGCAAAGTAGTTGTGTCCGATACCATAGACGCCGTGAATATCGCTGTAACTTCCCAGGCCTGCCACTTCAAAGTTATAGACCGGCAAGTCTTGCTGCTCCAGGCGCAGATTGCTGATCGCTATCGGCGCGCCTTGGATATTGAGCAAGGAAAGTTTTTGTCCTGCAAGATACATGGACACGATTTCTTTCGCTTTATAATATCCACGATGCTCGACCACATACATCGGGTGCACATCCGTCGCCGTCACCACCGAGCCGTCGGCCAATTCAAAGCGCACAAGGTCTTGCGCTTGAGGAGCATGGTGATGCAACCTTGTCACACGCGAGACGACTTTTTGACCGGTGATTTCATCCACTGTCAAAACTTCGTCACCAACAGCGACAAGTTCGATGGCCTTGAGGCTGCCGTCAGCCATTGTGATACGTGTGCCGGCGACAAAACATCCGCCACCACCACCGCCTCCTCCGCCACCGGAGACCGTACAGGAAGCGTAACCATAAGAACCACTCAATGTCCCATTGCTACAACTGCGCACTTGGCTTGGACAACTTGTTCCCGACGACACAGAGTAAGCCGTCACACTGGCGCCAGAAGCAATCGCTCCACCCCACGGCAGACTGCAGCCATTGGAGCAAGTCGTGTAAGCGTAAGATCCGCTCAAAGAACCATTGTTGCAAGAACGGTTTTCCGCAGCACAGCCTCCTGCAGGATTTGGATCTTGATAAGCGGTCGCCGTCGCACCATGAGTCATCCAACCCCACGGAGCCGCACAACCGTTGTTACAATAAGAAGCGCCATAGGAACCACTTAATGAACCGTTACTGCATGTGCGTGTTTCCCCCGCGCAAGTGCCCGCCGGAGCATAAGAAGCCCAGGCCGTGACACTGCTGCCGGAGGCAATCGCTCCACCCCACGGCAAACCGCAACCGTTAGCACAGGAACCATAACCGTAAGAACCACTCAATGTACCATTGGAGCAAGTGCGCGCTTGGCTCACACAGCTGCCCGCAGGATTCGAAGCTTGATAAGCTGTCACCGTACCACCGGAAGCAATCGCGCCACCCCAAGGTAAATTACAACCATTCACGCAGGAGGCATTGGTGTAAGAACCACTGAGCGTGCCATTCGAGCAAGTTCGTGACTGACTCACACAGCTGCCCGCGGGGCTCGAAGCTTGATAAGCTGTCACCGATTGACCGCTGGTGATACCTCCGCCCCAGGGCAGAGAGCATCCCGACAAACATGAACCGTAAGTGTAACTGCCGCTCAAAGTTCCATCTGTACAACTGCGCGTCTGTTGCACGGACGAACAACTGCCTGAAGGAGAATTCGTCGAATACGCCGTCGCTGAAGAGCCGTGCGCCAATGTGCCACCCCAGGGCAAATTGCAATCCGCAAACGCCGTCACACTCCATGAAGCGGAACCTCCACCGATGGAAATGCTGACGACTTTGTTTGCGCCGGGAGCACTAGGCACTGTGGTTTTTAATGCGATGGTGTCTCCCACCACAAACGTCACGCCCGAAGAAAGTCCTGTATCTACGCCATTCTTAACGATGGTCGCGGGACCACCAGCCGTCACAGCCGCACTGATCGGTGGAGCGGAATCAAATCCACTCAAGGTCACTGCATTCGAGGTCACGCTGGTGTCATGCACGTTTTTAACCGCCGTGAAGACGATTCCATTAGGAACCGTGTCTTGCGCTCGCGTGGTCACAACAAAATTCGCGGAAACAGATCCCAAAGTCACCGTCGCTGTGGCCGCTGTACTCCAGTTTCCTGAAGAGGTCAGGCGCACCTCAAGACTTTGTCCAGGATAAAGATTCGCAACACTGGGGCCCCAAGTGCCACTGGGTGAAAGACGAATTTCAGGATTGCCAGCTCCGCTCACCGTGGCTGTCAGTGGCCCATCAAAACCGGAAACAGTAAAAGCCGCAGAACCTGTTAAAGTATTCAGTTCAACTCCGCTCACCGGAGGAATTGTGAATGCATCTGGTGCCACATCCTGCACCTTGGTCACGATCGTCCATACCGTTGAACCCGTTCCCATCGTGACAGAAATTTTGCGACGCTTTTCATATCCATCAGGATTGAGGCTCGAGGTCGCACGCACCGCCAAGGTTTGCCCTGGCCAAATCTGCCCCGACGTCACCCAAGGTCCTCCGTTGATGCTGATTTGCGGAGTGAACACATCTCCGCTTTGGCAATCGGCCTCCGTGCACGAAGCTTGTGCCGCACCAACAAGGATCGGTCCATCAAAGCCACTCACAGTGAGGGTATTGGAAGTCGTCATCGTCTGCGGGTAAACCGTCGACGGCGTGGGGTCATTAAAACCAAACACGTCTGGGGAAATATCCTGACTGCGCGTGCGCACAGCCCAGATCGCCGCATAAGAACCAGTTTCAGTTCCAAGCGACATCTCGATTTCATGAAGTGTGTCCCAATTTCCGGAAGTGCGGCATTGCAACTGCACACCGTCTCCGGAATTAAGATCCATTCCACCTAAATTAAATGCGCTCAATGCAGGCGACGCCGTACGAATGGCAACTTGAGTCGCTGGTACAGCACCCGCTGTTGGATTGACCGTGCGCGGACTTTGCACGTAGGACGCCAAAGGCCCTGCAAATCCCGTTACTGTCGCCACATTCGACTGCACGACGGAATCAGGATCCGCTCCCGTGGTCATCACAAAAATTCCCGCCATCGCATCGGGAGTAAAGTCACGATGAGTGGTGACATTCCAAGAGGTATTTTGTGTATCAGAAGCATTCGTCAAAGAAAGCTGGGCCGTGTGAGTGGTTTCATACTGCGGGGAGGAATACATTTTTAAACGCAACTGATCGTTCACGGCCAAAGACTCAGACGCGGACATCTCTGATCCATTCACCATTAAAAGTGGTGAGGCGGGCACCGCACTGCTAGAAACTTGTGTCGACAAGGACCCAAAGAAGCCCGTTAAAAGAACCGGAGCTGATGTGTATCGCGTCGACACCAAAGTTTCGGAAGTGGTCGATGGTACTGGACTGTAACGATCCACGTTTGCAAGATCAGGGAAAGAAACATCATCCGGTGCGCCGACCAGAGCCCATTTGTTTTTCAGATAATTCGTCACAGAATCAATTTCAGCCGAACTCAATCCACCGTCGAAAACAAGAATCTCAGAGATATCACCCGCCCACGGGCTTGATCCCGCTAGATCAGAGCTGCCAATGAGACTTTGATTTTGACCGCTGATAAAAGTTCCTTGCGAAAGACCGGCATAAAGAGTTCCGTTCTTGGTGAAATTCCACTTCGCCGCGGATTCAAGTTCAGACCCGCTCGAAGCTCGCACGTTTAAAATCAAGACATTCGGAACACGCAAATTGGATTTTCGTGCGCCCGCGCCCAGATCTAAGAAACGGTGGCCCACGAATCCGGATTTACCGCTATTTTGTTCCGCCTGGAAGTACATTGCGCCACTGTTGATAGTGTTATTGGTGCGCAAGCTGAAAAGCCCGCGCGCTGAAGAATCCAGTGAAGCGCTCTTACCGACCACAAAAACAGTCGAAGAAAAATTATTGATAAGATTTGCACTGCCCAAATCCACAATTTCACTTCCGCTAAAGTGCACGCTCGGCAAAGAAGCTCCTAAGCCAGAGGCATTCACGGAAAGCGGCCCTGAAACAAGCCCATGATTGTTATTAAGACTCTTATCCCGCCACTGGCTCAGGGTAGACCCTGAAGTTATCAACTGACGATTGTGGCGAGCATCCAACCACAGAGAGATTTTATTTTGCGACGAAAGACTGAGTGGCAGTTGCAATGTCGGCACGATCGTCACAGTGGCCACACTGGGTGTCCCCAAGGTAGCGCCGTTATTTGCGCTTATCAAATGCACCTTGAAGGTTTCGCGTTTTTTATAAGCTCCGCTTTCCAGCAAAGGCACAGAGATCGTGGTTGCCGCTGCCCGTGCCGGCAATATAACAAAACCATTGGTGATATTCGTATAGTCATAGCCAGGAAAAGCGGAATCAGGAGCGGTTGAAAAGACAATGGCTGTATCTTCGTCTGACAAACTAGATGAAGTCACCGTCAGAACCGCGGGGCTTTCACTTTCATTGACGGCAATATCGGAAATTGTCAAAACAGGAGCGGCATCAATATTGCGGATGGAAATCACGCCTTCGGATTTCGCCAGTGTTAAAACCGGATACGGATTGCTTAAGACGACTTTCAGGTTTTTGATACTGTGATTGTAGATATGATCTTGCAAAGTGCGCACGGAAACCGTGACGGAATCGGCGTTTTCAGGAATCGTGATTAGCTGCGCGGGATCCACAGGCACATAGTTGCCGCGAGCCACGGTGGCACTGCCATCGACCGTGTTCCAGTAAAAACTTAAGGGCCGTCCTGTCACATGACTTGCCTGCACGGTAAGAACCGCCGTCTGATCTTCATCCACGGTGACATCGGCAATGGCAAGTTCCGGCAAAGGATTTAAATTGTTCAAAGTCACAGTGTGCTGGTTTCCGCTTCCCACCTGAGCGTTTGTCACGGCACCCATTGTGAAGACCACTGTTTCCGGTAATTGCGGGCGTCCATCATCGATAGCCAGGAAAGTGAACGAAGCTGAAGAGGCTCCCGCGGGAATGGTCACGGAAGTCGGCACCACAGAATAATCCTGATAAGGCGAATCCTTTTTCGCTGTTCCGGAAACTGTAAAAGGCACGGTCACGGCTTTACGGCTGACAGCGCTTAACTGCACACTCACCGTCACTGTTTTATTTCCCGCCGCAGGTCCACCGATATCCACCGTTTGATCAGCGATAAAGTTCACCGTCGGCAACTCGTCGATATTTTCAATAAACCCTTCTCCAGGCGTTCCGGCTACCGTCATGGAAGGCGTTACAGAGACCACATTGAGAAGAAACTTAAGAGTGTCACTGTTTTGAAGATTTCGTACCGTCTCGATAGACAATGACGCCGTCATCTGTCCCTCGTCAAAATGCACGACCGTGTCTTGGGAAAGATAATCTACCTCCGCCAAAGCCGTGTCGTTGGCCGTTTTCACCGCGACATCCACAGGACCTGAAAGAACATTCAGACTGAAATTGAATACGGCAGGTGCCCCCTCTTGCACGGGATCCGGTGAGGTCAAGGTCAATACCGGAGTCACATAATCAAAAGCACTCGCAAAGGTGAATGAACCATGGGCCGTTTGCACTTCGAATTCGACATCGTTGCCACTGCCTGCCGGCATCACACAGGATAAAAGCTTCGGACTGACCACCGTCACCGCAGTACATGAATTGCCGTCAACCAGAACCGCAGTGACATCGGCAAATCCCGAACCCTCTAGTTGAATATGGTATCCGCCGGCCGCGGATCCTTGTGCCAGCGAAACTCCGTTTTTATCCTGCAACTGATTCACCGTCGGTGGCGCTTGAGCTGAATAAGTAAAGCCCTGGGACAACGTGGTGGATTCCGAAACGCCGGCATTTGCTATCACCACATCACGAACACCTTCAGACGGCGAAGCCCCCGTATAACAAGTCAGCTGCTGGCCATCGATGCGAGCCTGCACATTCGCACAAACAATGTCTCCGATTTTCACGGAGGTCGTAGCATTCAAACCCGAACCGGCAATTGTGACCAGGGTATTTCCAGCGATATGCCCTATGTTCGGTGTTATTGAAGCGATAGAAGGAACAGAGGAGGCATTCGGAGTATAAGTGAAAGCTCCAGGATAATTGCCATCACCAAATCCTGTGTGCAGCACTAAGTCCACCGGACCACTCACCGTTCCGGAAGGCGCCGTCACACAAGTGGCCTCACGGGAATTCACCACGACAATATTCGTGCAAGCAATTCCACCAAGACTCACACTCATGCTGGAACTAAATCCACTTCCCGACAGTGTGAGTTTCGTATTTCCCAACATCGAACCACTTCGCGGCAGCAAAGTTGTCAATGTCGGCGGAGCCGTCGCTGAGGCGGTGATAGCATCCGCCATTTCCGCGCTTTGTTTGTCATCGTTTACAATCTTCAGGCTTTTAATACCTGCGCTTAAAGCGGGAGAAACACAGCTCGCCAAGTTTGCTGAAACCACTTCAACCGATTCGCAAGGCAGGCCATCGATATAGATAGAAGCGCCGGAACGGAAGTGATCCCCGCTGATTTGAATTTTGGTTCCGCCCCCCGTGTGCACTGTGGAAGTCGTGCCGATCAAAATTCCGAACATTTCAGGCTTAGGATAAAAGATGACTTCTTTAAGACGGGATTCTTCCGCCATAAAAAGATTGTCATAGCGGTCCTGGGATTCCACCTTGGCAATATAGATTTTGTAAATGCCGGGCTCTGCGGTTTGAATTTCACAGCGTGCTTCACCGTTAGCATCGCTCAAACTGCAATCCGAGAAGATCAATTTAGAAGACGGTGTTTCAGTGAGACTGCTGTTTGTAACACCATAGTCCGCCAGAACAGGTTTCGCATTCGGCAGAGGCTGACCTTTATCGTCGAGCAGTTTCACCGTCACTTGTGTGACAAGCTTCTGCAAATCGGTATCGAACACCGGAGGCGTGTTTTGAATCTTTGGAGCAAGGTTGCGGGAATAAAAAATATTTTCAAGCTGGGCTTTGAATGAACACCCAACCACCGCAAGAGACCATAATATCAAAACGTACCAAAGGGATCTCATGCCCACATTATCGTACGCGCTGGGCGAACAGTTAATATGGCGAAAATCGTCTCAAGCCGCGAATTACCGGCTGTAAACAGTTTTAAATGTTTGATTTACGAATATTTTTTCGGATTTTTGCGAGAAAAAACTCTGTCCTATTTTTATCGCGGACGAGGCCGTCTTCGTCCCATCTTGAAACAGAAAAAATCGAAAGTTTGGAAAGGAAAATGTGTCTTTCTGAGAAAACCGCGCCTCATCGGCATTGATTGAAACAAAAAAAAGAGGCTGATTTCTCAGCCTCTTTTTTTGTAACTTTACAAATTCAAACTAGCGGATCTTCGCCTTGGTCATACGCTTTTTGCGCGCCAATCTTTTTTTCTTGTGACGAATACCTTTTTTAGTTTTGCCTTTTACTGCCATGTTAATCTCCTTACCGGCCTTGTGGGCCCTCTACTTCTTATTCGTTGGAACGTTCATCAATGCCGCAAACGGATTGTTGAAAGGACTGCCCGCCGGCTTCTGAGGACCGGAAGGACGCTGATCACGACCGCCGCCACCATGACGTGGGCCACCAGCGCGTTGTTCAGGACGTCTTTCACCACGCGGAGCTTGCGCCTCCGGAGCGTCGTCCATTTTCATCGTCAAAGAGATCTGGTTTTTCACCGTATCCACTTTCAAAACTTTTACAGTGACATGATCACCGGGATTCACCACTTTGCGTGGATCATCCACGAATTTATGAGAAAGCGCGGAAATGTGCACCAAACCGTCCTGGTGAACACCGATATCCACGAACGCACCGAAGTTGGTCACATTCGTCACGATGCCCGGACAGATCATGCCCTCTTTCAAATCTTTGACTTCCATGATGTCATCGCGGAACTGGAATACTTTGAACGGATCACGCGGATCGCGGCCTGGTTTTTCCAACTCTTTTACGATGTCATCAAAAGTAAACTCACCGACAAGCTGAGCCCACTTAGTTCTTTGTGTAAGAAGTTTTTTCGCGCCTTCGCCGATAATTTCGGACAAAGACACACCGAGATCTTTCGCCATGTCCGTCACCGCTTGGTAACGCTCGGGGTGAATGCCTGTCGCATCCAAAACGTGTTTGCCGGAAGGAATGCGCAAGAAACCTGCCGCCTGTTCAAATACCTTCGCGGAGAATTTCGGCACCTTCAACAACTCACCACGTTCAGTGAAAAGAGTTTTCTTACGGTGTTCAACAATCGCCTTCGCCAACGCAGGACCGATCCCCGCGACATGAGAAAGCAACGGAGCAGAAGCCGTGTTCACGTCAACGCCGACAGCGTTCACGCAAGACTCAACAACCGCTTCCAAGGATTTTTTCAATTGCGACTGATTGACGTCGTGTTGGTACTGACCCACACCGATGGATTTCGGATCGACCTTCACTAGCTCCGCCAAAGGATCTTGCAAACGGCGCGCGATGGAGATCGCACCTTTCACAGTCACATCCAGATCCGGGAACTCTTCACGCGCCACTTCAGAAGCGGAGTACACGGAAGCACCGGACTCAGAAACCATGACAACCGGAATATTCTTACCGAGGTCTTTCAAAACTTTACGCAAGAACGCTTCGGTTTCGCGGCCCGCAGTTCCGTTACCCACAGCGATGGCTTCGATTTGGATTTGTTTCAGAACGTCGCCAAAGAGAGCTTTGGCTTTCTTTTCCGCATCGTCACCCAAAGTGTACAAAACGGTGTGAGAAATAAAGGCACCGGATTTATCAACAAGCGCCACTTTGCAGCCCGTGCGCAAACCAGGGTCGACGCCCAAAACGCACTTCGGTCCGTACGGAGAAGCGAGCAAAAGCTTACGCACGTTTTCCGCAAAAACGTTGATGGCATCCGCATCCGCTTTTTCTTTCAAGACACGGTGAACTTCGTTCACAACCGACGGCAGAACGTAAACGTTCAACGCCAGGCGCGCGCACTGTTTCAGGAAATCACCCACGGAGTTATCCGGAGTGCTGGTCGCGAATTTTTCGTAAGATTTCAAAATCTCTTCGTCGTCGCCTTTGATATCCAAAGACAACTCTTCCTCCTGCCACCCACGGCGCATCGCCAGGTAGCGGTGGTTGTTTTTCGCGTCGAAAAGATTTTTAACGGGCTCTTCAAACTCTTTGTACATTTCATACTTGGAGTTCGGTTTGTAACCCTTCGCCGCTTTGGCGACGATACGGCCTTTTTCGTTGTAGTTTTTCACAACCATCGCGCGCAGATCCGCATCGTTGGCGATTTTTTCCACCAGGATGTCTTGCGCGCCCTTCAGCGCCTCTTCGTAAGTCACGATCTTCGCTGTCGGATTCAAGAAGGCCTTCGCCTTCATTTCCATGGTCGTGTCGTCTTTGATCAAACCGTGGCCCAAATCCCAAATCCATTGCGCCAAAGGCTCGAGGCCCGCTTCGCGCGCGATGGTGGCTTTGGTTTTTTTCTTTTTCTTGAACGGCTTATAGATCTCCTCAAGCTCGCCCAGATCCCAGGAAAGCTCGATGCGCTTTTGGATTTCCGCGGTGAGGTTGTTTTGTTCGCTGATTTCTTTGATCAAGAAAGCTTTGCGTTTCACGATCTCATTGTAAGTCTCGTGACCTTCGATAACCGCGCGAATTTGAACTTCGTCCAGATTACCTGTCTTTTCCTTACGGTAACGGGCGATGAACGGAACCGTTGCGCCTTCCGCCGCTAATTCGATAACAGCTTGGGCTGATTTTGCCGGAACGGTCGGAGCAATACGCGCCAAATAACTCTGAAGAGCCTGATCCATAGAACCTCTAGATTTAATTGGAAGTTAGTGAGTGATTAAATCAATGTTGTAGTTTTATTTATGACGGAACATGATCAGGCCATGACTAGGATCGTAAGGAGAAACCCCTACGCTCACACGGTCACCCACAACCACGCGAATATTAAAACGTCTCATTTTTCCGCAAAGCTTTGCGTTGATGATCGCTTTATTATCGAGTTCGATCTTGTATAGACCCCCTGCAAGGGCGTCGATCACTTTTCCATCAATTTGTACTAAATCGTCTTTTGCCATGCAGATAAATTAGTAGGTGATATTGCAGCGCCTTGCAATATATTTCTGGCCTACGAAAGCTTCCTATTGCTGATCAGCATTCGCTTTCCATCTTCGAAAAGCACTTCAAGACGGTCGTATTCATTGGAGAGAATAAATCCCCAACCAAAAACCTTATGTTGAAGAGGTGTGCGTGCCTCAAATTGACCCGAAATACTGTAAGCGGGAGCTTTCACAGCTTTGTATTTCTCGTGCAGCTCGTGCCATTTAATTTGGTCTTCGTTCAATCCGGTGCGGTCGATTTTGACTTTCTTTTCTTTTTTGGGAGCCGCGGCTTCTTCGGAAACTATTTCGAGTTTTGGCTTTTTCTCGATTTTTTCAGGCTGCGGAGGTGGAGCGGCGGGAGCAGCGGTTTTTTTCGCCGCAACAGGCTTGGCTGCTTTTTCAGGTTTTGCTGTTTTGGCCGGCTTAGCAGCAGGCGGAGCTTTGGCGGACACCGCAGATTTTGCGGGCTTGGCTGGGGCTTTCGCCGCCGCCTTTTTCGCCGGTGCCTTGGTTGCAACGGCTTTCGTCGCCTTTTTAGCTTTTGCCGCAGGTGCTTCCTTTTTTGCAGCCTTCTTAGCCATCTCAGTTCCTCTCTCAAATTAAAGGTGAGAAATGATCGAAACGTGTTTAACTAGCAGATCTATACTATCACCCAGTGACTTGACATCAAAAAAATAATAGGAAAGTGTTAGCGCGAGGCATCACTATGATTACAGCTGAAGTTATCAAAGATCTCCACTCCACCGATCTCTCTTTTGTTACCGGCCCTGTTGATGCCGTTGCGACAAAGGTTCTCCCCCCCGAACAGTGCGATTCCGAAAGTTTGGTTTTCGTTTCCAAGCCGGATCAGTTGGCGCTGGCCCTCAAAGCTGGAGCCAAGATCATTGTCGCTCACAAGTCTTTGCCGGTTCCGAACGATACGGCGGCCACTTTCTTCTCAGCGGGTTCCGTGCAACTGGCGATGGCGGCGATTCTGCCTCTCTTCGACGGCAAAATGAATCGCTTCAATCAAGAAACAAAAATTCATCCGACCGCGGTGATTCATCCCACGGCTCACCTTGGAAAAAACGTCGGCGTCGGACCTTTTGCCGTGATCGGCGAACACGCTAAAATCGGTGACGGTTGCACTGTGGGCGCGCACACCGTGATTGAATCTTATGCTGAAATCGGCGATCACTCTTTGCTGCATCCGCAAGTTTTCATCGGTGCGCACTGCACGCTGGGTTCGCATTGCGAAATTCATCCGCACACAACCATTGGTGCTGACGGATTTTCTTTCGCGATGACTAAAGAAGGCACGCATAAAAAAATCCCGCAAATCGGCCGGGTTGTGATTGGCAACAATGTCGAAATCGGAGCCAACTGCGCGATCGACCGCGCCGCTTTGACTGAGACCCGCATCGGCAACGGCACCAAAATGGATAACTTCTGTCACATCGCTCACAACGTGATTATCGGCGACAACTGCGTCATGGCGGCGGGATTTAAAATCGCCGGCTCCAGCACCGTCGGCAACAACTGCATGTTCGGCGGAGACGCCGCGGTTTCCGATCACGTCAACATCTGCGACCGCGTGATTATCGCAGGCCGCGCCGGTGTTACCAATGACATCACTCAACCAGGCCAATACGGCGGATACCCGCTGGAGCCTTTGCGTGACTCCCTTAAGACTTTGGCGAACAAGGTTCATCTCACACGCATGCGTAAAGATATGGCGCGTGTCCTGAAGCACTTGGGCCTTTCCGCAGAATAACACCTCAGAACAACACGAAGGAGACACAACATGTCCTATCAGTTCTACAAAGTTCTTCACCTCTTGGGCCTTATGCTCTTGTTTTTCGGCTTCGGAGGATTGCTCGTCGCCGCTTATGCCCGCCTTGAGCTCAAAAAACCCGCGCGCATTATGAGCTTCGTCGCTCACGGCTTGGGTCTATTATTGATTCTCGTGAGCGGCTTCGGTATGGCGGCACGCCTGGGTCTTGTTTCCGGTCTCCCCGGCTGGGTTCAAGCCAAGATCGGCATCTGGGTTCTGCTCGGCATCGGCATTTCTTTGGTAAAAAGAAAAGGCTACGTCGGCTGGCCCATCGCCATCCTCCTCTGGGGTCTCGGCACCACAGCGGCATTCATCGCTGTGAATAAACCGTTCTAAGACGATTTCGCGCGATTCAAATCCGCTTTGAGTTGCGCGATCTCTTTCTGCATTTTGTGATAGTGCGAACCTTCCCAGTAAATTTTTTTGCAGGTGGGGCATTGGTAAAACTTGTCGTAAAGGTGGAAGGTTTTCGCATCGACAAGATCCCGGATAGATTCCTTATCCACTTCTTCAATCGGCGTATTGCAGTTAAAACAGCGGGTCAGTTCTTCGTCTTCACTGGGTGCACCGAAATGTTCTAAAACTTCCAGCAACTGTTCTTTGGGAATTTCTTTGGAAACGAAATAGCGTAAATGCCCAGGGATGCGTTCGTAGAAACGGCGGTCTTTGGTGAGCAGGACACGGTTTTCCGCTTGGGCTTTGGCAAGAAGGTCATCATCAGAAGCCCCCATGACGACAGCGGCGTCGACGCCCATCATTCGCAGCCATTTCACCAGACCTAAAAGATTTTCGTCGACTAAGAACCGTGTTTCATCATTCATGGTTTCAAATCGCAGGACACACTGTGCATCCCTTGTGCGATTCGAACCCAGGTTACATCTTTCGCCGTGAACTCAGAAGAACTTTCCAATGTGCCGATCATCAGGTTCTGCAAAACCAAAACAGCGCCGTCTGTCGCCACAAGAGAAAGCCCGTTCTCACTTTTCGCCGGAGCGTTTTCAATCAAAAGCTGGTACTGGATTTTCTTTTGCTCATCACCAAACTGGATTTGCGCAAAACGGCCCAGGCTGTCTTCAATGATCAAAGTCATCAGCGGTTGAGATTGTTCTTTCACAAGTTTGCCGTCGACAAAGAGTTTGCACTCGACGTTTTTGTAATTCAAAACAGGCAATGCTGCCCACGTGAAAGACGGAAGAGTGAAAAGTAAAAGGGCGATGAGTTTCATAAATTCTCCTATGAGTTTCGCGGGGCCTGCGTACGAGCGCGCAGTCCAGTCTCCGCGGCTGAGCCGCTGCGACATCCTGCGCACGAGCGCTAGAACATACTATATTTCAAGAAGCGGCATTCAATATTCCCGTTGAATACAAAATGCTTGCGGGTGGCTTTTAATTTTAAATCTGCGATCAAGTCTTTGTTGCCGGAAAGAATCCAAGCGTCCCAGCCTTTGAAGCGGTGTTTGAGTGTGTAACCCAAATCGCGGTAGACGTCGCGCAGATTGTCTTCGTCACCGATGCGCGCGCCGTAAGGAGGATTGACGATCATCAAACCCTTTTCCACTGGCGGTTCTACAGTGGCGATAGCTTCCTTGCGGAATTCGATCACCTCATCCACGCCGGCGCGTTTGGCGTTTTCTTTGGCGTTGACCAAAACACGGCGGTCGATGTCGTAACCGTAAAACTTAAATGGAAGTTCTTCTTTCTCCGCATCCAAAGCTTCCTGCACGACCTTTTCCCAAGTTTCTTCTTCGTAAGTCAGCCAGTTCTGGAAACCGAATTTCTTGCGGTTGATGCCAGGAGCGATATTCAAAGCCATCATCGCCGCTTCAATCAAGAAAGTTCCAGAGCCACACATAGGATCAATGATCGGGCTTTGGCCGTCCCATTCGGCAAGTTTGATCAAACCCGCCGCCAGATTTTCTTTCAACGGAGCTTCGCCCACTTCCTTGCGATAACCGCGCTTAAACAAGCTGTCACCGGAAGTATCGATCGCCACGTTGAATTGATTTTTGATCGCGCGCACATGGATGCGCAAAGCGGGATTTTCATTATCCACGTCCGGGCGCACACCGAATTTTTCGCGGAATTGATCGACGATAGCGTCTTTGACCTTCATCGCGACAAAACGCTGATCGCGCATTTTAGACTCACTCACGCTGGCATCAATGGAAATGGTTTGTGTCGGCTTGATGTACTTGGTGAAGTCGTGACGAAGAATTTGATTGTAGAGTTCTTCCGGTTGATATGCGGTGAAATCCAGAATCGGCTTTAAAATACGGCTGGCCAGGCGGGAATGAAGATTGGCTTTGTAGCAGCCTTCCCAATTGCTTTCAAAGAACACGCCGCCGATATACTTATCAGTGACTTTCAATCCCAGTTCTTTGAGTTCGTTTTCAAGAGGTTCAACGATTCCGCGAGGCGCGGAGGCGAAAAATTGAGGCATGGGTCGTCCTTTCTTTTGTTAAGAAAACCCGGTCCCAAACGCCGGGCTTCCATCAGCGGCCTTTTTTAGAGGAAAAGACCGCCGTTCCCATCGACCAGACCCTAGAGTCTATGTCTCGCGATACTGCGGTCCCCCACCACCTTCCGGAGTGGTCCACAAGATGTTGTCAGTAGGGCACTTGATATCACAGGTTTTACAGTGAATACAGTTGGTATAATTGATTTGTAAGTCCTTCTTACCTGGTTCCACCTGAGACGGCACCATTTCGTATACAGCCGCCGGGCAGAAATGATTACACGGTGACTTATAGAGCGGCTCGCAATGATTGCGGCACAAAGCCGGGTCTTTCAGGATGAGGTGATTCGGAGAATCCTCATCGTGCATCGTGCCCGTCAGGTAAACGCTGGAAAGCTTATCAAAGAAAAGCTCGCCATCGGGCTTAGGAAGCTTATTGGCGTCATTCTCAAGAGCGTCAGGCCCCCACACTTCCACCACTCTTTCCGTTGCTTCCGCATCGGTGTGCTCGATTTTCATGAAGTTCTTCAGTCCACGGCCGCCGGTTGCTTCTTGCAGCGCCAGCAACGGCATGGAAGCAAAGATGCCTTTGCTCAATGTCTGGTGGAAGTTACGAACGCGGTAAAGCTCGTCTTTAACGTAGCTTGCTTCAACACGTTTTTCGAAGCCTTGAGTCACGGCTTCAGAGAAATCCCCGCCTTGGACCAATCCATCAAGAATGGTTTCCGCGGCTTGCATGCCGGACTTCATCGCCAAGTGGATGCCCTTTAACTTTTGCACATCCACCATGCTGGCAGAGTCACCGCAAACCATAAAGCCATCGCCGTATAGCTTCGGCATGGAATACCAGCCCCCCGCAGGCAAAGTCTTACCGCCGTAAGCGATCACTTTTCCGCCTTTGAGCATATTCTGCAGGAACGGATGCGTTTTTAATTTTTGCAACTCACGGTGTGGGTCGAGTAATGGATCGCGAGAATCCAAGTAAGCGACCAAGCCCACGATGATTTTATCACCTGGCAGAGTGTAGATGAAGGTCCCGCCGATGGATTTAGACAGAGGGAAGCCCAAAGTGTGAATCACCTGGCCCGCTTCCACGGTGCCTGGAGGCATTTGAATGATTTCTTTAACGCCTTCTTCGAAAACTTCCGGATTTTTTCCTTTACGCAGGTGCAGTTTCTTTTCGACTTGCTTGAAAAGAGAACCGCGCGTGCCTTCGGCAAAAATCACGACCTTGGATTTCAAAATCAAACCAGGCTCGAAGTTCGCTTTCGGCTTGCCGTTTTTATCGCGGCCTTTATCGCCTGTGCGCACGCCGACGATTTTATTACCTTCGTAAAGCGCTTCAACAGCGGCAAAGCCCGGGAAAATGTTGATGCCTTTTTCTTCACACTTGCTGGCAAGCCAGCGGTTGAACTTGCTCAAAGAGATGATGTAGTTGCCAGTATTGTGAAACGGCGGAGGCGTGATCGGCAGTTTAAAAGAAAAATCAGAGCCAAGATAATAAACGGCGTCTTTCTTCACTTCAGAATCCAGCGGGCAGCCTTCTTCTTTGAAGTTTGGAACAAGTTCGCCCAAAGCTTTGGGATTTAGAACCGCACCGGAAAAACTGTGCGCGCCAACTTCAGAAGCTTTTTCCAAGACCACGATCATTTGATCGGGAATTTGTTCTCCCTGTTTGCGTCCCGCTGCAACGTCTTCATTGTGTTTTTGAATTTGATTTTGCAAGTGAAGAGCGCAGGAAAGTCCCGCCGCTCCACCGCCGACGATCAAAACATCGACGTCCATGGTTTCACGGGTTACGCCTTCAGGTAGTTCGTTATACATTGACATAAGAGTCTCCAAAAAAACTTAGTTCGGCCTGCGCCTGTTTATTCTTCAACAGGCTCTTCTTTGACTTCCGCCTGAGGAGCCACCTTGCGCACCGGTGTTACAACCTGCGCTTGCACTTTGAGGTCTTCCTCGTCACGGCCGCCGGGATAAATGCGCTTTTTTACTTTCTGAGCGACTTCGGCCTCGCGGGCTTCATCGTAAGAAGGTTCCGTGGTCTCTTGCGCCCATGCTGTAGTCACAGCGGAAACGAGCAACGCAAACACTAATAAAACTCGGATCATAAGCGGCCTCCCGCTCTGAATAATAAAAGCCAATTGAGAAAATTGTCACGAAAAAAGACCTTAGCCGACAGGCAGACGGCGATGGAATTTCATAGGAATTTGCTGACGAACTTTGTCGATACGCTCGCGTTTGAGAGTCGTCACGACAAAACCAGGACTGCGTTTTTCCGCCTGGCCGACAATAGTGCCCCAAGGGTCGATCACCAGAGTGTGACCGTAAGTTTCACGGGTTCCGCCGCGCACACCCTGATGCGTGCCCGCCTGAGCTGCGGCCATGACATAAGCCTGACTTTCGATAGCGCGAGCGCGCAACAAAATCTCCCAGTGCGCCTCTCCGGTTTTCACAAGGAAAGCGGCCGGAAGTAAAATCAGGTCCACTTCTTTGCGCGCATATTGAGAAAAGAGTTCGGCAAAACGCACATCATAGCAAATCGCTTCACCGATGCGCCAGCCGTCGACTTCGAGAATACTTGGTTTCTGCCCATGGCGAAACACATCGGACTCACGAATCGGCTTTTGCCCTTCGAGCTGAATGTCGAACAAATGCATCTTCTGATACGTCGGTCGCACTTGTCCTTCCGGCGTAATAAGCACGGAAGAATTGTACAAATGCCCGTCGACATACAAAGGCACGGATCCTAAATGCAAATGAGTATTATATTTCTGCGCCCACGTCGCCAGTTGCGCAAATGCGGGGTGAGACAAGGTCAGGCCTTCGATCTTTTCCCCTTCGGTGAGTCGCAAGTAAAGACAGTTTTCAGGAAAGCTGACAAAGCGAGGCTGGGAGGATTTAAAAATTCCTTCCAGCAAAGATTCGATCTGCATCAGGTTGGCATCGACATCGTCGATGGATGTCATCTGTACCGCTGCGACTGCCAGTTCCTGATTCATCGTTTACTCCGCCGAGTCTGGAATAATCGTGGAGGTGCGCGCTTCTTTCACTTCACGGCAATTCCACTTTGCTTCTTCCAGATTCTTTCGGACATTGGCGACAAACTCAACACAAGAGTTCGGATTGAGCCCTGAGCCAATCGTCTCATCCACACCCTGCTTCGTGTAGATGGCGCGGCATTTTTGATCATTGCCCATCTCGACACGCAAAGTGCGCACAGTCTTATTGTGTTTGCACAAGACTAAAGAATCGCCCAAGTCCGCGGAGGCCAACGACGAAAAAAAAAGCACCGTCATCGTTGCCGAGAACAGTGCTTTTCTGCTTTTTAGTACTGAGATTTGCTCCCGTTTCAAGCTGCTTCTCCTGTTAAATAGCGGGGTTTACCCACTTTTGATTTTACGCAGCTCTGAACGAGACTAAAAATTAAGAGAGTTGCCTAAGACCAAATTTAGACTTTGTCTTAGGCAAACTTTTCCTAGGCGGACTTGGATTTAGAAGCTTTTTTAGAGGTCTTTTTCTCTTTTGCAGCTGCTTCAACCAATTTCACGTTGGAGTAATCGATGAAGCCTTCTTTTTTCAAAAGACCGTCTTTTTTATCGTAGTGTGTTTGTACTTTCACACCTTGAACTTTTACTTTCATGTTTTTAGCGTCAACAGCCAACACAGAGCCCTTCTTACCTTTGTCAGAGCCAGTGATTACTTGTACAGTTGCGCCTTTTTTGATTTTCAATTTCATGTCGGCCTCTTACTACTTAGAAGAAATTTTCTTTTTGATTCTCAATTTAACAGCCATAGCTCTTTTGGAAAGCTTGGAGTCGTCGGAATTGAGGATGAAGTTATCAAAACCGCCCATGTGCTCCATATCACGGATCGCGCTGGTAGCGATTTGCAATCTTACCATTTGGTTCAAAACGCGGCTAAATATGCGTTTCTTTTGAACATTTGGTTGAGCTGTGGATTTAGTTTTAATGTTGGAGTGAGATACCAGGTTTTTTACAACCGGGCCTTTTCCCGTGATTTCGCATTTGCTCATACTAAGCTCCTATAAATTCAATCTGGCTACAAGTCTGGGTCAACGCCATCCTTCAAAACCAAATAGGGGCGCTGCAAACAAGAAGTAACCATATAAAGTAAAAAGACACTTGATGGCAACTCTTTTTTCTTGTACACACATTAACTCGCTAACCGTAAGGAAATCTAAAAAGAGGATAGTAATGAAAAAGACAACTCGTAGCAAATACCGTCAGGAATTCTCAGGCGATCACGTATTCGATTACAAAGACCCAGCTTCTTTGACTCGTTTTATCGGTGACGGTGGCAAAATCACTCCTTCCAGAATCTCTAAATTGAGCGTTGCTCAGCAGAAAAAAGTAGCTGCGGCAGTTAAAAAGGCTCGTAACCTGGCTTTGTTGCCTTCTGGTTCCGACGCTTACGACAACTTCCACAGAGCAGAAGCTATTTCCCCTGTTCCTTTTGAGATCTAATAAACCAAACGGAAACGGATAGATTTCCTCGGTGGAAAAGACAAAAGCCGGTTGTAAAACCGGCTTTTCGTTTTTTTACGCCCTCTATCGCGGCCCCCTAGCGCTTGCGCGCAAGTTTACCCCAGGCCACCGCGGTCACGATCATCATCACTATATAACTTTTACTCGATATCTGATGCAGGAGCGGTCCCGGCACTCCAAAGACCGACAATTGATCAAACGGCACTCCCCAATTCATCAGTCTCAGGCCCAGAATGGGCAGAGCGAACAAGACCCAAAACTGCAAAACGGCGAGATACCAGTAAGACTCCGCAAAGCGCGCACGGCGGTACTCTAGCGCCATCATTATCACCGGCAGTCCGACAAACAGGACTCCCGCCACAGTCGCAGCGATTTGGCGGTCTGGAATAAACCGGAAGATCATCATCACCAGAAAAATGACGATCACTTCCGCCATCAAATATCCAAGAAAAGCATTGCGTCTCATATCCAAGAAGCTAGTCCACCACCCCAGACAACTCAAGACTTGGAGCGGCTGAAACATGCGTAAAACGCAGCACATGGCTGCACCCGTCCGGCTTTCGCCTTGCACAACGGCTCTGGCATGCAACGAAACACGATAGAAAGGACGGTTGTTATGAACAAGTACGAAGAAACTCTGACGAATCTACAGACGCAATTGAAACATTTCGGATTGAATCCAGCGGAGTGGACTCTCCAGCGCATTCAATCTCTTTCTTACATTATTCAGAATAAGAACGACGAGAGCTTCGCCCTCTACGGACGTCTGGAGTTCCGCAACCACAAACCGCAATGGAAATCTCTGGAGGTGATGTCGATCTAACTAGAAAGCTTCACAGCGAACCGAGAACAAACTGCGGTTCCAGATGTCCTGCTCGGACAACATGTCTTTGGCTTTTCGCGGTTCCACCGTCACTTGGTTGGGATCGGATGAAAGCGGCACTTCTTCCCCCGGAAGCTTCGCCGCGATTCTTTGACGAAGAGCCACCCACGCCTCCTCCCCATTCGCGCGGAGGTAAATACTGCGCAAGCGGCAGAACACAGCGATCTCCGCTTCCTGCATCCAACCAAATCTCTCCAACCCTGGCTCTGGCGGCTTTGTGCCCCAAGCCAGGCGCACCATCAGCTCAATACCGTCGTTAAGAGCGGCCTTAGCTTCGTTGATATTGAAAAGCTCGGCCGTGCACTCGCTGGAGGCTTTGCCTATATCATCAGCCACTTTTTTGAGCACCATGAAGTACTCATAACAAGAGCCGGCACTGTTCCCGAGCTGGCAAGCCTCTTTGGCGCGCGTGATGGTGGGCGGGATCTTGTTTTTCTTAACTTCGGTCGGAAAGATGTTTCCGGCCTGAATTTCGCGGAAAGTCTGGGCCTGAGTGTCGCAAACCGTGTGCGGAGGGTTCGTGATCATAAAGAAAATAATACCGCCAAGAATGGCCAATAATGCGAGGATTGGTTTAGGAAGCGACTTGATGAAATTTTCCATGAAAAAAAGCATAGCTTATGTTCCGCGTTAGTATCTAGTGATTTGACAAGCGGTTCCGAAATATTTATGTTCCTGCTTCCTGTCGGGGAGTAGCGCAGTCTGGTAGCGCATCTGGTTTGGGACCAGAGGGTCGTAGGTTCGAATCCTATCTCCCCGACCAATTTTACAAAAAAGCCGAGTGGCATCAAAGATGCCAGTCGGCTTTTTTGTTTTTTGCGCCTGTGAAAATAGGATTTGAATTTAGGATCAAAACTGGGTCGTAGGTTCGCTCGCCCTAGCAGGATGCTAGCGCGAGGGTGCCGAAGGCAGTCCGAAGGACCGAGCGCCACGACGGCGCGAGCCCCATCCTATCTCCCCGACCATTTTTTTAAACAGCGCGGCTGTTCGTTCGCTTCTCTCATCTCACCATAATTTAAAAAAATGTTGCTAAACCCCATCGCTATGGCGCCGGGGCTCATTTGATTTTGATTCTACGTAGTTCTTTGTAGATTCGATCGGCGGCGCAGGAAGCTTCCCCGAGGGGGCCGAAGGCAGGGCGAAGGACCGAGCGCCCGGACGGCGCGAGCCCCATCCCCGCCTGCGAGTCCCCATTAAGTCCCATTTACTTTTCTTACGAAAGTATCCCGGGATTTAATAAGGCGACCGCTTTGCGCACGCACTTCAATTCGACGCAAAGGCTGAGCGTTTTTTGTATCCAGCAAAACAGAATGCTTTTCTTTGTTTTTGAAAAAATAGTCTTCACCCCACTGGCGGAGAGCAACGATAACCGTAAACAAGCTCTCCCCTTTTTCAGTCAAATGATACTCTTGGTAAGCACTGCCGTCGGCCGCAGGACGGATTTCTAAGACGCCTTCGTCAACCAGATGTTTCAATCGTTCCGCGAGGATATTTTTTGCTATGCCGAGGCTTTTTTGAAATTCCCCGAATCGAGAAACCTTATCGAATGCATCTCGTATGATGAGGAGCGACCACCAATCTCCGATGGAATCCAAAGCTCTTGCAACCGGACAGGGGGCTTGTTTTAAGCTTTTCCTCTTCATTTCTCACCTCTTTAAAGTGGTTGCATTATAAAACTACTTTATTTATACCACAACTGGTTTCATTATTAAACTAGTTATGTAAGGAGTTTCCTATGCGAGGTCTGTTCGTCTTATTCTCTGTTGCGGCAGGCTTGAGTGTTGCCAACATCTATTATGCTCAGCCTTTGCTGGATCAAATGTCTCTCAGTCTTGGGATTTCCCATGCTGCGATTGGCGTCGCAATCACTCTAACTCAAATAGGATATGCGTTTGGTTTGTTTTTTCTTGTTCCATTGGGAGATATCATTAACCGCCGTTGGCTGATCTCTTCACACCTTGGCCTCTCAAGTATTATGTTGCTCTTCGTTGCCACTTCTTCCAATTCTTGGGTTTTGTTTGGCGCGTTGATCGGCGTAGGACTTCTAGCTGTGGTCATTCAAACGCTGGTGGCCTATGCGGCGACTCTTTCCTCTCCAGAACATGCAGGTCGCGCCGTTGGCACCGTCACCAGCGGAGTGATTTTGGGAATTCTTCTTTCAAGGACGGCCGCAGGAGTTATCTCCGACGCTTTCGGCTGGAGAACCGTCTATTTATTCTCGGCGGCATGCACTTTTCTAATGAGTCTTTTGCTTTTTAAACTGCTCCCTCAAAGAGATGAAAAAGCCGCTCTACCCTATTTTGAATTATTAAAATCCACGGTCATGATTTTTCTGGATGAACCACTTTTAAGGCTTCGTGCTTCGTTTTGTTTCTTAATTTTTGCAACCTTTAGCTGTTTCTGGACTCCGCTTGTACTGCCACTGAGTGCTCCGCCATTTATGTTTTCACATACCCAAATTGGTCTGTTTGGTTTAGCTGGGGCTGTCGGAGCATTGATTGCAACAAAGGCGGGTCGATTGACTGACAAAGGCTTGGGAAACGAAACAACGGGACTCAGCCTTTTTCTTCTTATCTTGTCATGGATACTTATCAGTCGTCTCTATTCGTCTGTCTCTGTCTTAGTGATAGGCGTGATTCTGATGGATCTTGCTATTCAAGCGGTTCATGTCACGAATCAAAGTATGATTTTTAAATTAAGACCAGGGTCCCAAAGCCGAATCGTTGCGACCTATATGATTTTTTACTCTCTTGGTAGCGGCGTTGGCGCAATCACCTCGACAGTGATGTACTCTGCTTTCGGCTGGACGGGCGTGTGTCTACTCGGTGGTGTTTTTAGCGGCTTCGGCTTTTTGCTTTGGCTCACAATCCCGCACCCACAATCTACCTCCAAGATTTCGGAATACCCCGTGTTCCAAAACCCAAAACCCCAATAACACCACCTACTTACTCCGAAAAATCCGGCATTCAAAATGCATCAAGAAATGCTGTCCGAGACTTGTTAAATCTAAACCTCATTAAAGGAGTTTTTATGAATAAAATGTTTGCCGCTTTTTGTCTGATGTCGATCTCGTTAACGTCCACAGCCTTCGCAGGGTCTGACACTGTCACCTGCGCCACAGCTTCAAAGTCCATTTCTTTTTCTGTTGGAAATGGCGATCACAAAATCAACATTCAAATGAAAGATAAAAAACCGGTAGGGTTTCGACTTATCAAACAGATGTGAAGCTCATGCCAAACTATGATTACAATGTGAACGCCGATGCCGACAAAATCGTGGCGGCATTGCCCGTTGGCGCAGCGAAATTATTGAAGGCCGACAATAATGTGCAAGTGGTCTACGATAAAAACGGCAAGTTTAAATGTTCAGGCCGTGAATTCACGGACGAGACATACAAACAAACCATGCTCTTGACTCAGCGTAATTTCAACCGCGAAAACCAATCGTTTGATTACCAAGTCATCGAAGGAAAGTTGGTACCAGGCCTTGATTCCTCATCAAATTATATTACCGCTGAGTTCATTTGCCGACACGAACAAGTGACGACTTCCGGTGGCTGCTACATTGACGACGGCGACAGAGTTGAGTACGAAAAGAAAAAATAGTTGATCCTGTATTGATCTCCGGCGCTGGGCGAACCCGAACGCCGGAGATCATTGAGAGCGCTCTTGCTCTCGGGTGTCCAATAAGATAGGTTTCGCTCATTCATACGAAGGAGTGACCTATGAAGTCTTCAAGATTTTTAATTAGCTCCCTTATTTTCGGATTCTCTCTGATACTTTCCTTGAAAGCCAAAGCGAATTTTGGTGAAGTGGATCTTCTTGTGCGTGAAAGCATCGAGGCTTATTTCAATGAATATGGGCAATCCGTAGACCTTCAAAAACTGACCTACACCAGTGAACCAAGGCTGAGCGGCAATACGCTTTTCGTTTCCTCTTCTGTTTGGGCCGAGCAACGTCTCGTTAAACCGTACTGGGGTTGGCATGAGTGTACGACACAGATCGAAGTCAGCGGGCCAGGAAAATATATCGATAAAGGTACGGATTGTTTTTTCGATTTTGATTAAACTTCGGTCGATCAGCTTCTTTAAATAAAAAGCCGCATTGCAGCGGCTTTTTATTTTCGGATTTGTAGCAACTCTACCTCTCCGGGACTTTTACTTACACTTCGTCAGCACATCTTGGCCGTCACGCTCCGCATGGATCCCGATGCCGAGTGTCCCGGTTTTAGAGTTAAATTTGAAGAAGCGCATTTCCGTCGGTTGACCTTCAAAAAGAGTGATATCTGTCGTGGTAAACCACTTGTCGGAATTGATACGCAGTTTTGCCGCTAACGCTTTCACTATTTTTTCCGTCTTAGGATCCGTTTTTTCATCTCTTACATAAACGTAAGCGCTGGCGGCTTCTAGGGTCTCGGACTTGTTATTGACGGAACTCTTCAAGAGAAATGTCCAAGCGTCATTATCTGGATTGATTTTAGAAGTCGCCGTGATCAGCCCCTCACCGGAGTTGTATACGCAGCGGAATTTAAAAGGCTCATAGCCGGAAGCCATGGCCGTGCCTGACATAAAGGTCAGTAATAGAATCATTAGTTTCATAGGGGCTCCTTGTGGTTTTTAGCACCTCAGGGACCAAAGCAAAATTTATACCCCTCTTAGAGTTAATACGATTCCTTTCGTCTGTAGGGGACATTGACGGAGATACAGTTTTGCGCAGTTTTGCTCGCTCAGAGTTGCTCTCTACCGACGGAAAATGGACCCTCGCGCCTCTTCAATACGTCGCAAATTCGCCGTGTCTTTCGCGGGCGAAGCCCCGAAAAACCGGGAGTATTCGCGGTTGAACTGCGAGGGACTTTGATAACCCACTTCATAAGCGGCATTCGCGACGGCGTAACCTTCAAACGCAATGAGCTTTCGTGCTTCCAAAAGCCTTAGCTGTTTTTGAAATTGAATCGGGCTTAATCCGGTGGCGCGTTTGAACTGACGATGAAAAGTATTCAGCGCCATGCCGGATTTTGCCGCCATAGCTCCTATCTCGATCCGCTGTTTGTAGTTATCGCGAATCCACTTCACCGTTTGAGCGATCTTTGAAAAACCGCTTTCTCTCAAACCCAGTTGCCGCAGGTACCAACCTTGCGGTCCCAGAAGAATTCTATAAAGAATTTCCCGCTCGTAAACCGGCGCTAGAGCAGGAATGTCTCTCGGCGTTTTCGTCAAACGCAGTAAGCGCAACCAAGCCTCCATGTGTTCCTGGTCAAATTCGCAGGCGGTAAATTCATGGGGACCACGAGGCACGAGTTCCTCCGGAAGATCCTTGAGCAGGCTCAGTAAAATGTTCTGATGAATTTCAAGCCCCAAAGACATATAGGGTCGGCCATCTCGAGCCGTGTGCACGGTGGCGGTGGCAGGAACATGCAACGGCAAAACAAAGTACGACGGTCCTTTCATGACTGTCTCATAGCCGCCGATGGAAAGAATCTTTGTCCCTTGAATCGTGAACCCTATCATCGGTTTGTAGAGAGCCGCCAGTTGGTGCTCAGGCACATTTCCCCGAATCATACTCAAACCCGGAACCGCTGTTTCCAACGGGCGAGTCCCGGCATTTTTCGCGAGTTCAGTAATTTCACTTAAAAGCTGCTTCATACCGTTATTGTAATCCCCTTATTTGCCTTTGTCTCAGGTATTTCCTTTTTATTGGATTTTTAGGACATCTCCTTTAGGTAAAAATATTACTTATTAATAAATAATGGAATTTTTAGGCAATAAATAGGCAGCATTGGATCTGGGCTCTTTCCACGCTAAAGACGAAAATAAAACTCAAGAAAACAACCAACAAAGGAGAGTTTTATGAAGGTCGCAATTATCACAGGTGGAAGCAACGGCATTGGAAAAGCCACAGCCCTTGAGCTTGGCAAGCGCGGTGTCGGCATTATTCTGACTTACAATTCCTACAAAGACCGCGCGGAAGCTGTCGTTCAAGAAATCGAAAAGAACTCCGGCGTAAGAGCCGTGGCTCTGAAGCTGGACCTCACTCAACGAGAGACTTTCAACAGCTTCGTTCAAGAAGTAAAAAAGAATCTGCAAGAAATTTGGACCAGAACGACGTTCGACTACTTGGTAAACAACGGCGGTGTCGGAGGCCCCATGCTGTTCCACGAAATGAACGAAGAGTATTTCGATAAAATCCTGAATACCAACTTTAAAGGGACCGTCTTTTTGACGCAGAAACTTGTGCCGTTGATGGAAGACGCTGGCGCTATCGTCAACACCTCCAGCACTTCAAAGAATATGTCCTTTCCTGGTTATTCCATCTACGGGGCTTTGAAGGCGGCTTTGTCATCGTGGACGAAGTACATCGCCAAAGAACTCTCGCCCCGCGGGATTCGCGTCAATGCCGTCTCACCGGGGCCGACTCGCACCAACTTCGGAGATGGTGTTTTTGACAAGCATCCGGAGTTTATCAAACCACTGGCAGAGCAAACCGCCTTTGGCCGGATTGGCGAGGCGGAGGATATTGGCAAAGTGATTGTGAATTTGCTATCCGACGACTTTGGCTGGGTCACGGCGCAAGATATTGAAGTCTCTGGAGGTTTTGGGCTTTAGAACCGTCTCATTATATTCCTTGACAGGAATATTCCTTTATGGGAATATATCTCCATGATTATGAACACCCTCACCGCTTTGGCGGAACCGAATCGGTTTAAAATTGTGGAACTGTTGCTTGATCGGCCCCACTCTGTCAGTGAGATCTGCGAGCGTTTGGACATGCGCCAGCCGCAGGTCTCCAAGCATCTCCGTGTTTTGACAGAGTGTGGTCTGGCTCATAAATTAGTCTTCGCCCAAAAAAGGATTTACAGCCTGCTTCCCCAGCCTTTCTACGAACTGAGCGAGTGGCTGCACAAGTACTCCGATTTTTGGAATGTCAAAATTCAAGACAAGAATCTTTTAAGAAAAAACACATCTTCAAAAAAAACAAAACGGAGGCCCTCGCCATGAAAAAGAAAAACACTCTTCTCGCAGTGATTATCGGTGTGCTCACGGTCGTCATTACCACCACCGTGGTGGACATTATCACGCATTCTTTGGGAGTTTTCCCTCCCTTGGGAATTCCCATGAATGATTCACAAGCCGCCTTGGCTCTGGCTTATCGAACCGTGATCGGTATCGTTGGCGGTTACGTGACCGCGAAACTGTCTCAGCAAAATCCAATGAGAAACGCGCTGATTCTGGGGTTGATCGGATTTATTGTCGGCGGAGTGGGTGCTCTCACTCTGGGTGAAAAGGCGCCGGGTCCTGTGTGGTATTCGATTGCTGTTGCCGTGCTCGCCATTCCCCAATGTTGGTTCGGTGCAAAAATCTATTTGAAAAGAGGATAGCCATGAACTCCATCACACCGTTTCTGTGGTTCAACGATGAAGCTGAGAGCGCGATCAAGTATTACACCTCCGTCTTCAAAGATTCGAAGGTTTTACATATCAATCGCCAAGGCAAAAAAGTTTTCTCCGCCTCGATCCGATTGAACAACCAAGAGTTTCATATTTTGAACGGCGGACCGGTTTATAAATTCACTCCGGCGGTGTCATTTTTTATCAGCTGCAAAACGCAGAAAGAAGTCGATTACTATTGGAGCCGTCTCGCCAAAGGCGGCAAAGTTATGAAATGCGGTTGGGTCACGGATAAATTCGGTCTGACTTGGCAAGTGGTTCCGGAACTTCTTGGCCAGTACCTGGGTGACTCTGATCCCGTGAAAGCGGGCCGCGTGATGGAGGCGATGCTTAAGATGACTAAGCTTGAGATTGCTCCATTAAAGGCGGCTTATGAGGGCAACACCCGCAAGAAATCCCCAAGCAAACGACGTAATAAAGCGTAAAGAGAGTGAACAGACAGGAACCTTTTTCATCGTGACTCAATCTTAACAATTCATAGCTTCCCAACGGCAGCGGTTGTGTCTTATACCAACGCCATTTTGAAACGCTATCAGAAAGGTTCTTATGATCCGCTCTCTTATTGCCGCTATGGTTATGGTTTCCGCTTCCTCTTTTGCTTTCGCATCTCAGAATGCCTGCGACAGCAACTTGGTTCTTTCTTGCGAGGCGACTTCCGCAGGAAAGGGTTTGGCTGCGGGTGCTGCGAACTTCGCCGATGAAAATGAAGACGAGCCTTCTTTGGCTAATTGCGCGGCGACAGCTTACATCACGATTGAAAAATCGGGTCCTACAGAAGTGGCTGGCACTGTGGTGCGTATTTACGCTTCCAAAGATCTTTCCAGCAATCGCGTGGATTTGACAAGCACAGCCATTCAGATTGAAGACACCGTGAATTCCAACGGCGAGATCACTCGCAATGCTTACTACTCCAACACAGCTGAAGCGACAACGGTTGTTGGTGGCCTCAGCAAGCTGGGCACTTTGCGCTTAAATAAATCGGTCGTTCTGAACGGAACTCCGATCTCCGACCTTCAAGTGACTTGCACTGTTCGTTAATTGCTTTTTTATCATAAAAATTGTAAAGGCCATGGAAGAACTCCGTGGCCTTTTTATTTTTGCACGGCGCCTTGCCGAAGCGGAAAGGATGCTGCTCAAATAAACAAACCCGAGGTGTGAAATGAAAGTAAAGCGTATCGTCGCCAATATTGAAACGAAGAAAATAAAGTCAGCCCAACGCTTTTACGGAGACGTCTTAGGACTGGAAGTTTTAATGGACCATGGCTGGATCGCCACTTACGGTTCAGGTGCGAAAATGACTGTGCAAATCAGCTTTGCTTCTGAAGGTGGATCATCAACACCCGTGCCTGATCTATCCGTTGAGGTTGATGATGTGGATGAAGCTTACAAGCGCATGAAAAAAGCGCGCTTTAAAATCGTCTATGATCTCACCGAAGAGCCTTGGGGAGTGCGCCGTTTTTTCGTGCGGGACCCTTTTGGAAAAACTGTGAATATTCTTGAGCACCTTTAAGACAGAGCTAAAACCAAGGAACCAGCGACCACAAGCAAGCCGCCGAGAGCGGTTTTCAGTGTAAGTTTTTCGCCAAGAAAAACAATCGCCAGAACAATGGCAAATGCGACACTGAGCTTATCCACCGGAGCCACCTTGGAGGCAGGTCCCATCTGCAGAGCGCGGTAATAGCACAACCACGAAAGTCCCGTGGCAATTCCAGATAAAACCAAAAACAAGATGGTGCGCGAAGAGGTTCCCTCAAGTCGCTGCCATTCCGAACGAACACTGATCAAAATCGCAGTGACCACAAGAATAACAATCGTGCGGATGAAGGTGGCCAGATTGGAATTGATTCCCTGAACGCCGACTTTGCCAAGAATGGCCGTCAGCCCGGCGAAAAACGCCGAACCCAATGCATAAATTTGCCAGCTGTTCATGGAGGACCTCCCGGTTTTTAGTATTCCGAGAGAGGTCGCAAAAGGCAAGTCTGGGGATTATCTCAGTGAGCTGAGCCCTTGTGCTTTGCAACTCACTGCCAAGCAATCATTACTTTGAAAAACGATTCCCGCCAAAGTGATATTATTGTGAGCAGCACACAGCTCGCCACGGTACTTCTGTGCGCCTGCGCGGAGGAGATTCAAAAAGACGGTGTCACCTTCAATATACAGATTGCGATTGAATTTCTGGGTGTCCCAATCAGGCTCCTTGCCATTGAGGTCAGCAAGACCCGCGTTTTTCTCTAAAGTAAGAACGCCTTTGGCTGTTTTCACACGCAAAAGCCCCTTCACTCCCAGGATTGATTTAACGGGCAAGATTTGCACCGCAAACTCCTGGCCACGATCATCGATACCCTTGCAAAGGATTTCAGCCGCCTGAGAGACCGCCGAAGAAACAAGACACATCATCAAAGTTGCAATAAAACCGGTTTTCATAAAATCGTCCTTTGTTTGCTTTACGAAAGAGCAAAGGGCATGCCGCCAGCGCATTTATTCAATGCCAAGAGATCTCGCGGAACATATCAAAAATACCTATCGTGACTAAATCTTGCCCACATCCCTGCTCCCAGGGAGTTTGGCGCGGAGACTCGGCGCACAACTAGACTTTCATTCTAAATTCACTGTTTTTACTCTGGCCAGAAACTGCCAAATCTAAAATTTCTTGCCCGTTTTCATAGTTCGCTCTAATAATAATTCACGAACTCGGGGCGTAGCGCAGTCTGGTAGCGCGCTTCGTTCGGGACGAAGAAGTCGCTGGTTCGAATCCAGTCGCCCCGACCATTTTAGTCGCGAAAAACGACCGTCCTTGAGAAGGGTTCTCTCCAGGCGTCGAATACACGTCACCTGCATATCGCAGTTTGACCAGCGTCTCCACACCAGTTGCTTGATAAAATTCAAGCTTAAGGAGCGCTGCTATGAAAACATCAATCACAATTATAGGTGCGGGAATGGGTGGCCTCATGCTTGCCCGTGTTCTGCATAATCACGGAATCGAGTTTACCGTCTACGAGGCGGAAACTTCGTTCACTTCAAGAGATCAAGGTGGGTTGCTTGATATTCACGAATACAACGGACAAAGAGCCCTCAAAGCGGCGGGATTGTATGAATCCTTTCTAAAAATTGTCAGACCGGGAGAGGACGCTAAACGCATCGTCGATAAAGAGGGAACGATATTGCTGGATAAGTTAAGCAATCCTCAGAGTTCTCAACCGGAAGTGGCGCGAGGAGATCTCAGAAAAATGCTCATCGATTCCATTCCAAGCAATAAGATCCTGTGGGGGCACAAATTGAAATCTGTTACCGCGATTGACGGAGGTCGACATATCGTCAGTTTCGCAAACGGCACGACAGTGAATTGTGACCTTCTTGTCGGGGCGGATGGCGCTTGGTCGAAAGTGCGCGCAATCGTGTCTGACTCAAAGCCTCTTTATAGCGGAATCACTTTTGTCGAGATAGCGATATCGTCCGCGAACAATAAAGAAAATTTGGATTTCATTGGTCAAGGCACTCTCATTGCGGCTTCGCATGGTAAGGCCCTCTTCGCTCATCGGAATGCAGATGGCTCTTGTCGTGGTTATGTGACTTTGAAAAAGCCGGAAGATTGGTTCAAATCTTTTGACTCGGCTAACTCAGAAAATCTTTTGCATGGGGTATTGGAAGAGTTCAAAGACTGGTCACCTAAGTTGACTCGTCTTATTGCGGATTCGGAATGCCCTCCTGTGCTCCGCCCGATTTATGCACTTCCCGCAACGCATGAATGGAATCGTGTTCCCGGCGTTACTCTCGTTGGCGACGCCGCTCACCTTATGTCTCCATTTGCAGGAGAAGGAGCTAATCTTGCTTTGTATGATGGTGCTGAACTAGGACAAGCCCTTGTTAATGATTACGCCGACGTTGAGAAAGCTCTCCTCCGGTACGAGCGAAGTCTTTTTCCTCGCAGCCGCGAATACGCCATAAAAACAGCACAAAATTTTGAACGGTTCTTTGACGAAACCGCGCCGTACAGCGTGGTGGAAATTTTTAAAAAGATTTAAGGTTTATCTCATCTAAGAGCGCCATCACGAAATCTATCGACCGATTGCCTCGACAGAACCGCTCGTGCATAGCCCGCAGCCGGAACCAAAACCGAGCAGCCATTCTGCTCGGTTTTTATAGCTCATCTCTGGATACAAGTTAGTGTTGATATTCTAACAGACCATTTTTGATCATCAACTTCCGTTCCTTTGCCCAAGTATTCTCATCACACCAGACCCACTGAATCCGAGCACCGGCAAAAAGTTCCTTTTTATCTTTGAACTTGCCCTGAAGGAATAAAGCGCGGTCCAAATTGCAAAGAACATTTACGTCATCCAATTTAAACTGCATCACAAGGTTCTGATATTTTTTCTTGGCTAGCTTGTTGTCGTACTCCTGATCGGCGGCGCCCAAAGCATTAGAAACAATTTCCACTTTTACCGGCTTCGCATTTCCGCGACCAAACGTTAGAGTGGAGACATCCACTTTGTTGACATCAACAGCATCATCTCCGAAAAGAATCACTTGTACTAATCCTTGCTCAGTGGGAGGAATTGCCAGAAGCTCATTTTCCTTTTGCTCCAAAGAACCAGTCCATTTATTTTCTGTCGGACGTTTGATGCGAATGTTTCCAGTTATTCTGTTTTTGGGTACGGGACCGATAGCCATGGTCATGGCCATCGTGTCTGAGCCGTCGGTCGAAGAGCCCAACTGGTACCCACCTGGGCACAAAGTCTTTTCTGTACGCTCTACATCCGTGTACGCCCGCTTCGGACCAGAAACATTAAAGCCCTTATATTGAACTCTTACTAAACCGGGTCCATCCTTTGAAACTACGGTAAAGGGTTCGCTTTTCTGGCCGATATTGACCCAGCCTTGCTCATTTCCCGACCACTTTAGAGTATCCTTGCGTCTGTCTCCCCAAGAATAAAGTTTCCAAAACTTCGGCTCAATTGTTTGCAAAGGATATGTTTGTGACTCCAAAAAAAACATTTTTATCGGGAGTTTACTGTTTGGAAGATTCTGAAATGAGTAGACGTATTCATACGTAGAATCCTTGTTCTCTTTAACTTGTACCTGAATTTCCGCATCTACGGCCGCATCCGGCACGTAACATTTGTTCCTGACCCCGATTTGATTTGGACACCCAGCCCAGGGGGTCTTTATGGAAGTAACGTCTAGTAGACGGAAAGTATTTACACAGGAAAAGAAACATTTAATCATCAAAGAGCACTATTCA
>Ga0182746_1000460_pt1 | contig 55688 bp, 54 predicted proteins | sample eDN3rd30CBELigOP_FD_128881 | JGI IMG/M metagenome (GOLD analysis project Ga0182746, IMG submission 128881) | Enriched Organic Plus compost microbial communities from Emeryville, California, USA - eDNA 3rd pass 30_C BE-Lig OP (version 2) (version 2) ...
GCTACAAAGACATGGTCTACTTTGCCCTGAAAATCATGCAAAAGTGCGGGTATTTGAACTCCAAATACGCTTTAAGCTGGCTCTATAATAAACCTGCTTAACCCACAAAAAGAAGAAAGAGACCCGGGACTGTCCACACTTTAGACGATCATGTCTTTCTTTCCTGTTCCGGCGAAGCCGTCTTGTGATGGAACTTTAACAAGCTTAATTTGGTCGTCATGAAAACACTCGTTCTCACTCTCGTGCTGACATTTTCTTCGGCGGCTTTCGCGCAAGTTCGTTACTGTGATTCCATCGAACGCTTGGATCAGTTCCCACAGCTCAACGCTGATCAATTCACGCGTTTTACTGAAGACGGTGAAAAAGCGGATCGTATTGTGGTTTCCAAAGACCGCCGCCGTCTGTATCTGCTGCAAAAAGACGTTGTCTTAAAATCCTATGCCGTTGCTTTTGGTCTGCAGCCGCGCGGGCACAAGCAGTTTGAGGGCGATCAAAAAACTCCCGAAGGCCTTTACACCATCGACGGTAAAAATCCGAACAGCGCCTACTATCTGAGCCTGCATGTTTCTTATCCCAACAAGAATGATATCGCGTATGCGCGCTCTCAAGGGAAGTCCCCTGGCGGCGACATCATGGTGCACGGTTTTCCTAATCCCGATCGCCCGGATTTCCTGAATTTTGTGAGAGGTTTCCACCCTTACAACTGGACGGCCGGCTGTATGGCTGTCACCAATGAAGAGATTCGTGAGATTTACTCCGTTGTTGAAGTCGGCACCGTTATCGAAATCTGTAAATCCAAGTAAAAACCCGCTCCACCTCTTGTGAAGACATTCTGAAGCTGGTAGGTTTGCGCCCATGCGCTCCCACGCGCAGGATGTGAGATGGATTGAATGATGACGAAAGTGCGATTCACCGTCGCCTATGACGGCACGGGATACTGCGGCTGGCAGAAGCAAAAACAAGAGGACCAAATCTCGGTCGCTCACGTGATTGAGCAGGCGCTGGCCAAAGTCTTTAATGAGAAAATCACTCTTTTTGCCTCCGGTCGCACCGATGCCGGGGTTCATGCTCTTAACCAAGTCTGCCACTTTTCTACGCATCGCAAGATTGATCCCGCTAAGAAATGGGACATTTGCTGGGCCATCAACTCCCAGCTGCCTCCTTCTATTGTCGTGAAAAAGGCCTGGCTCGCCCCCGAAGATTTCCATGCGACCTTATCGGCGACTCACAAGACCTATCGTTATCTGATTATCAATCGCAACCGTCCCAGTGCTCATTTGAACCGCTATGCGGATTGGATCCGTCGCGATGTGAACCTCGAGCATTTGCAAGAGAGTTCGAGATTTCTCTTGGGAAATCATGACTTTAAGAGCTTTCAGTCGGTCGGCACGCCGATTAAGGACACCGTGCGCGAGATCTATCAGGCGGACTGGGAATGGCGTCGCCCGGGGGTTTTGCAGTTCACGGTCACGGGCAGCGGCTTTTTAAAGCAGATGGTCCGCAATATCGTCGGGACTTCGCTGATGATGGAACGTAAGGGCGAAAACCCCAGTAAAATGGCGCAGATAATCCAATCCATGGACCGCCGTCAGGCCGGGCCCCCGGCTCCGGCGCAGGGGCTTTACCTGCTCAAGGTTTATTATCCCCAGGACCTTGACAATAGGTGTATAGAACTTTAAAACATCCCTTCCCGCAAAATAGCGTAAGAGCCCGTTGTAAACTCAAACAAAATTTTGCCGAGCGTGCGGACGGTAAACTGACACGTTCAAAAGTAACTGGAGAACTTTAATGAAAACTTTCAATGCAAAAGCAGATGAAGTTGAAAGAAAATGGTGGATCGTGGACGCCGCTGACCAAAAGGTCGGTCGTGTAGCGACAACTGTTGCAAACATCCTTCGCGGAAAAAACAAAGCTATCTACACTCCTAACGTAGATACTGGTGATTTTGTTGTTGTTATCAACACTGACAAAATGCAACTTTCCGGAACTAAATGGGAAGACAAAAAGTACTTCCGTCACTCCCGCTTCTTCGGCTCTCTGAAAGAGATGACCGCAGCTCAAGCGAAAGAGAAAGATTCCACATTCATCATTCACGAAGCGGTTCGCGGCATGCTTCCTACAAACAAGCTGTCCCGTCACGTGATCATGAAATTGAAGGCATACCCTGGTGCTGAGCATCCTCATGCTGCTCAAAAGCCAGCTCTTTACACACTTCCCTCTAAGAAGTAATCGGAGATAGACAATGGCAGCAGCAGAAAAATTCTATTATGCAACTGGAAGAAGAAAAACGAGCTCTGCGCGCGTTTTCTTGAAGCCTGGTAAAGGCAACATCACAATCAACGGTAAAAAATCTGAAGACTATTTGACTCGTATGCAATCTCGCATGGTGATCGTACAGCCTTTGGATCTTTTGGGCCAACTTGGCAAGTTCGACGCTAAAATCACTGTTTCCGGTGGTGGTGAGTCTGGACAAGCTGGTGCAATCCGTTTGGGTATCACTCGCGCGTTGATCGCTTTCAACGCTGACTTCAAAGGTCAGTTGAAGAAAGCAGGATTCGTGACTCGTGATCCTCGTATGGTTGAGCGTAAAAAATACGGTAAAGCCGGCGCTCGTCGTAGATTCCAATACTCTAAGCGTTAATTCGCAGTCGGAATTTCGACACAAAAAGGGAGCTGTTATCAGCTCCCTTTTTTTATTTTCTCTCTTCTTGGTCGCGCGTAGAACATCACACCTTTCATTGAGAAATTGTAATTTTCCTCTCGTTGATTGCTTCCTTTCACAGTGGTAATCCCAAATCAGGGGGGAAGTTCGTGAAAGTTCTTTTGCGTTCAGCGTATTTATTTGTTTGGTTTCTCCCTTTCACGGCCTTGGCGGAGCCCGAGGTTCAGACCCTTACAATCCCCAAAAAAAGTATTGAAGAGCGCTTGAGTGATCTCGAAGCGGAGCAAACTCTTAACTATTTCTCTTTCAATGGAGTTCTCGTTTCTTCCTACAATGATGTCGGAGTTGAAGAAACCTATCCGGTTCAGCGTGATACTAAAAATCTCGATTACTGGCGTCTGCGTTTTTCCTTGGCCGCTAATGCGGATATCAACCCACAGGTGAAAGTGTACTCGCGCTTTACGGCCACCAAGTTTTTCAACCGTTGGCGCGAAGAGGGCAATTCCACAGTCTTTAATGAGGATCTTGAAGCCGCTTACGGAAATACCGGTTCTAAGATTTTCCTCGAAAAGGCGTACGTCGATATTTCTCCGACAGGAAAACCGTGGACTTTCTCTTTGGGACGTCTGCCAACAGTGCACGGCTCACCCGCGAATTATTGGGATATGCGCCCGCGCATGGGAACGTATGCGCTGATGAGTTACAACTCGCCTCTTGACGGTATCGCGATGACGTACCGTTTGGATTCGTACTTGGCCGAAGGCCACCAGTGGGCTTTGCGGGCGCTTTACACTCCTTTCAGTGATGTGAATGCCGGTACTGTTGCCGGGAATGACAGTTATATTCAGCCGCCGCGTTCAGACGTGAACGGCACTGTTCCCACTGGAAGTGCGAATAACACATTGATTGATCTGTACTCTTTGCAGTCCGATTACAGTTCGCGGAATTTTAGTTTTGTTGATGAGCTAGGTTTGATTATTCAGGGGTATCAACTTTCAAGTTTGCCGTTTTCTTCCGGCAACGGAACTTCCAGTTTGAATATCACCACGCGCGCGCTGACCACTTCACTGGAGTTCCTCGATATCGGTCATCAGGGTTTTGACGTTTCTATAAACTACACCTTCAGCCAAACTGAAAGCCACGGCTTTTTCAATGGCCCAGGCACCGGTTTCGGCACGGACAAAGAATCGGCAACTCTTGATGCCACTATGGCGTTGATTTCGGCGCGCTACCGCACCGACGACTGGGCAGTGGGTTATGAGTGGTTGGAAAGTTCTAAGAACTCGCTTTATTTTTCTGCCGCTTCTGAGGACCTCACACAGTTTTACCGCACCAATGGTGTGGGCCATCATCTTTATTTGACCAGAAAATTGCTCGAAGCGCTCACTCTGCGTGGCGGTTTTCGCTGGCAGCAGTATTCGAATCTGCCGGCGTTCATCGGTCCTATCACGCCGACGGATCGTGAAGTTAAAACTCTTTACGTCAGTTTAAGGACGGACTTTTAAATGAAAAAAGCCAAAGTCCTTTTACTTCTACCTTTGTTTCTCGCTCCCGCCGCTCACGCCGGTAAGGTGGAGACTATTCAGCAGGTGCTGGCGCGTCAGTGCGATAAAAAAGTCCGCTACGAAGATGCGCTGACACTGGTGCGTTTGCTGTATCTGAGCTGCATTCCGGGAACGTATGTGAATGTCGATGAAAAATGCCGGGTGGCCTGTCTGAAACCCAATTCGGGTGCGGTGATCGGAAGATAATAAAAAAAGGCTCCGCGAAGGAGCCTTTTTTATTTTCTGATTAGGCAGAAAATTATTTAGAGCAAGACAACGGATAGATGTTGCCGTTAGCAGCCAAGAAACCGCTGAAAGAACCGTCAGCTTCTTTGCCCAAGCCCAAGAAACCTGTGTTTTTAATCACGCCGTCTTCTTGTGCGGATTTATCAGTCAAAGCCAGGATGTTCAAGAAACCAGCTTGAATTTGGCCGTCGACGGTACCCTTGTCCAACTGAGAGAAGAATACAGATTGTTTGTTTTTCTCTGTCAGATGAACCATCACGAAGTCTACGGATTGATCGTCCGCAAGGTCGATGTTCAAAGAAACAGAAGTGCTTTCCGGAACCGCACATTTCAATACAGTGGTGTCTGCCATGGCAGAAGATCCCATAAGAACAAGTGCCGCGATGATGATGCTTTTCATTTAACCCTCCTCAAGGTGTTTTGCGCGAAGGAGGCTATGTCACCCTCGACCTGCAGGCAACGCAAATGCATTGCGATATTCAGGTGCGCAGCTTACAGGCGAAGGAAATTTGGCCGCAGTGGCGGTGCTGGCATTAGGTCTGAAGCGCGGCGTTTTAACGGACATCGCAGAACTCTTAGTTTATTCTGAGTGCTAAGTACCTATGAAAAAGAAGCTCACGCTTGTTCATATATTCCTACTCAATCAGGTTGTCACAACGCTGATTCTGCTGCTGGTGATCACCGTTTACGGGACCCATCTGTTCATCTCTGAACAACGCGCCATCCGTGAGCGCATGGAGCCGGCTTTGGCTCGCGAAGTGGATCGCATTAACAATGATATTCTGATTTTGGAAAGCAACGTTCAACGCCTGAAGAGCATGGTGGATCTTTTTGAACTCATACCACGCTCGTTGCGCGTGGAAAAGTTCCGGCAGTTCGCCTCTGCGACCATCGCGCCTCATCCGTCGCAGTACAACGCTTACTTTGCACTATCACCGCGTTATGCGCGAAAGTATTTCGGTCGTGATTCTTACGTGTACGTTGTCTTCCGTGACGACACTCTGTTTGCCGACCCCAAGTTCAACGATCCGCGCTTTTTTAAAGCGGAAGAGTTCCGCGCACAAAGTTACTGGAATGATCCGGCGACAGAGTGGTGGCATATGAACGAAAAAAGTCCCGGCGTGAATTTTTCCGACTTCTATTTCGATGAAGGCTACATGGAAAAAGTCATGTTCAGTACCACCACTGGGATTTATGAAGAGGGCCGCCTCGAAGCCGTGGTCGGTATCGACACTTTGGCCGGCGATATCGCGCATCGTTTGGGATCTTTCCGCTTGGGTGAAACGGGCAGTGTGATTATCGTCGATAACTACGGCCGCCCGGTCCTGCCTTTGATCGCTCGTGATTTACCGTTGATCGGATTTAAGTATCAGCGTGTGTTCAACAAAGATGAATTCGGCAGGCTGCCGAAAATTTCCCAGAAAGTATTCAATATTCAGGGACAAGGTTTGCAGGACTTTCCCGGTTCCGACGGAAAAACCTATGTGACTTACGCGAAGGCGCTCAAGGGACGCCCTTGGCATGTGGTCATTTATCAGGAAAAAACGGAAGCCTATTCCGGTCTCTATTTCCGTTTGGTGTTCTTTGGCTTCGTCGCCTTGACGGCGTATTTCCTGCTGACGCTGATGGTGTGGCTGACGGGGAAATACGTGACCAATCAAGATCGCCGGACTTTGGAAAAACTGCGTGAATCTCGCGACAAAGCCGAGGCGGCGACGAAAGCGAAGTCTTTATTCTTATCCACCATGAGCCATGAAATTCGCACTCCACTGAATGCGATGCTGGGTTCGGCGGAACTTTTAGAGGAAACGCATTTGGCTTCGGAGCAAAAAGAACTTTTGGGATCGTTGCGGAGCGCGGGCGAAACCTTGCTCAGCATGCTCAATAATATTCTCGATTTCTCAAAATTTGAATCGGGACGCATGCAATTGGAAAGCCGGGAATTTTTATTGAGTGATTTGGTGCGCGAGGTGGAGGCTTTGGTGGTGCCGTCGATTTTGCGGAAAGGCTTGCGGTTTTCTTTGTATCCTCCGGAAGACGACCGTTGGATTGTTGGTGATTCTTTGCGTTTAAAACAAGTATTGATGAATCTTCTGGGAAATGCCGTGAAGTTCACCGATCAAGGGCACGTGGAGCTGGGCATTCAGCCTTATGAAAGCGGGGAGCCGGGTTCGGAGTACTTCCTGTTTGAGGTTCGCGATACCGGGATTGGTATTGCCAAAGAGAATCTAAAAAAAGTGTTTGATGAATTCGGTCAGGAAGATTCCTCCGTCACACGCCGTTTTGGCGGCACGGGCTTGGGCTTGAGCATCTCAAAAAAAATCGTGGAGCTCATGGGCGGAGAATTGCGCTGTGACAGCCGTCAGTTCATGGGCTCGCGGTTTTATTTCTCCGTTAAACTGCGCAGTCGTCGTGCGGATCTCTGGCGTCTGCGCATGCCAGAACCGTTTCGGGTTCCCACAACAGTCGTCAAGGGAACATTCACCGGAAAAAGAATTCTTATCGTTGATGACATGGAAGAAAATCATTCCCTTTTAAAAGCGTACTTAAAGAAAATTTCTTCGGTGCGGATTGATTCGGCTTACAACGGATACGACTGTCTCGAGAAATGGGAAAAGACTCACTATGATTTGATCTTCATGGATGTGCAAATGCCACGGCTTTCCGGTCTGGATACGATTCGCAAACTGCGGGAGCTGGAAAAACTGCAGGGCCGCGATCGTACGCCGGTGGTGGTGATTTCCGCGAATAGTTTCGGCGAAGACATTGAAAAGAGTCTGAGTGCTGGCGCCGACGAGCATTGTGGAAAGCCCATTCGCAAACAAACTGTGATCGAAATGGTACAAAAATACTGCGCGACTTCACCGGCGACGGTGCTCTGAAAACTCTTAAGACAGCGTTAAGTTTCCAACACCTTATCCCGATATTACCTATGTCCGGCCTCGGAATGATAATTGCTTTTATTCATTACGAGACGTGAAATCAGGGGGAAATGTGAAAAGAGTCTGGGCACTGGGAGCGATGGTGTGTCTCGTTTTGGGATTCCAGAATTGCAGTCAAAACGGATTGCAAACGCTGAGTGAATCCAGCAGTGATGTCTCCATCAATGTGCCGCCTTCCGTGGACGGCTCTGAGAACAGTGGCACTCCCGCCAAAGTCACCTATGTGGAAATTCCCAATATTTCTGACGAATCCTCCTCAGCGCAAAAACCTGTAGAGCTGACTCCGTATCGTTTGGTGATTTCCGTTGATAGCGGTGAAATCAGTTTGCTCGATGATTCTAACGCTGTTTTACAAAAGCGCTGTTTGAATGCGGGGTCATTGACGGAACTTAAAACCATCTTGAGTGGTTCGAGTGTCTGTGCGGCGACAGCGAGTCAGGCGGAGGTTTGTGCGCAGTCTTACAAACCCGGTTACGCTTCTCTTTATGTGAATGACAAGCGTATCAACTTAGGCGAAGAGTTTGATTCCTGCGGCCGTGGCCGTAAAGATCTGTGCGGCCAGGTGACTGATGTTTTTCAAGCGTATGTTGATTACGTGAAAGCGCATTGGGCCGAGATGTCCTGCCAGTAGTCTTCTACTTTGTCTGAATGAAAAACAAAACCCACAGTTTTCACTGTGGGTTTTTTATTTTAACGCACTATCGTTAGAAAAAAGTACCAGGAACCTAGACGCCGAGGAGGGTTTTTACTTTGTTGAAGGCGTCGCCGATGTTGTTGCGGTTGGGAGCCGCACCTTGAGCGAAGTCGGGGCGTCCGCCGCCTTTTCCGCCCATCACGGCAGCGACTTCCTTCAAGAGATCTCCGGCTTTGGTTTCGCCGGTGATGTCTTTGGAAACGCTGACGATGATCGGATGCGAGCCTTCACCTTGACCGACGACAACCACAACACCGTTTTGAATTTTGTTTTTCAAATGGTCTGTGACTTCAGCCAAAACCTGGCGGTCATCCAAAGCCAGATCCGCAAGAACAAGTTTCGCGGCATTGCCGGACTTGGTCTTAAAGCTCAACGCTTTCGCGGCAAGCTCGTCGACGTTGACCTGTCCGCCTTGCAGCTTCTTCATTTCTTTTTCCATGTGTTTGATTTGCTCTTTGAAAGCTTCCACACGGTTGGCAAGTGTTGCGTTTTCACCCGTCACTTCCAGATGCTTCAAATAGTGCGGGCTTTTTTGCAATCCCGCTGCGGAAAGAGCATCATCCAAGTGAGCAATAGCGTTCATCGCGTAACGAACCGCTGTATCACCTGTGATCGCTTCCACGCGACGAACCCCGGCGCTGACACCAGCTTCAGAAACGATTTTGAACAAACGAATCTGAGACGTGTTTTTCACGTGTGTTCCACCGCAAAGCTCGCAAGAGAAATCACCCATGGTCAGAACACGCACTTGATCACCGTATTTTTCACCGAATAAAGCCATAGCACCTTTAGCTTGAGCTTCTTTCGGGCTCATGATGTCGACTTTCACGTCGTGACCTTGAGCGATTTGTTCATTCACGAGATCTTCAATTTGTTTGATCTCTTCTGTGGTCAAAGGTTTGTTGTGAGTAAAGTCGAAACGTGTTTTTTGCGCATCCACGAGAGAACCCGCTTGCGTCACATGCGCACCCAAAACTTTGCGAAGAGCCGCATGCAAGAGGTGAGTCGCCGAGTGGTTGCTCATGGTGTTGCGACGCTCGAACGGATTGACGATGGTGTCGACTTCCGTACCGGTTTTAAAATCACCGTGTTCGATTTCCACGTGGTGCAAGATGATGTCGTCGATCTTGGTAGTATTAACGACTTTCGCGCGGGAAGTGCCGGCCATGATGTAGCCGATATCACCTACCTGACCACCGCCTTCGCCATAGAAAGACGTTTGATCAAGAATCATCACACCGGTGTCTCCGGTTTTTAAAGATGCGACAGCTTCATGACCGTTGGAGATCGCAGTCACGCGACCGCCGCCGGCAAAATCGCCGTAGCCTGTGAACTTCACGGTCTTGCCGGAAGCCGCATAGTCTTTGGCGAATTTAATCAAGTGCTGCTCATCCGCGCCCAAAGCTTTGCCTTTCCAAGAGGCTTTGGATTTCGCACGGTTGGCTTCCATTTCTTTTTCAAAAGCGGCTTCGTTGACTTCGATGCCGTTTTCGTTCGCGATCACGCGCGTGAGATCGGCAGGGAAACCGTAAGTGTCGTACATTTTGAAAACGACTTCGCCGGAAAGCTCTTTCACGCCTTTGGATTTAGCTTTGTTAAGCTCATCCATCAAAATCGCTGTGCCGTTATCCAGTGTGCTGATGAAACGGTCTTCTTCGTCTCGGATGGTGTTCAAAACGTGATCGCGGCGCTCTTTGAGTTCCGGATAGAAACCGCTCATGTTTTCGATCAAAACTTCCGCCATGGCTGGCAGGAAGGATTGGTCCGGAGAAAGTTTGCGGCCGTAACGAATCGCACGTCTCATGATACGGCGAAGAACGTAACCACGTCCTTCGTTGGAAGGAAGCGCGCCATCGGCGATCAGGAAAGAAGTCGAACGGCAGTGATCGGCCAAAACACGCAATGCCGCGGTTTTTTCCATCAGGTCTTTATGTTTCGCAAGAACCTCTTTGTCGGTGACGTAATCAAGTTTTCCGATTTTGCACGCGCGCTCGATCATCGGCATGAACAAATCGGTGTCGTAGTTGTTCAGCTTGCCTTGCAAAGCCGCGACAACACGCTCAAGACCCGCACCGGTGTCCACAGAAGGCTTCGGTAGCGGTGTCAATGTTCCCGGAGGATTTTCAAAATACTGCATGAAGACCAGGTTCCAGATTTCAACGAAGCGGTCTTCACCGGAGGCGATACCTTGATAAGGATCTGCGATCGTGCCGGCTTTCGGGCCGTGGTCATAGAAGATCTCTGTGCACGGACCGCAAGGACCGGTGTCACCCATTTTCCAGAAGTTGTCTTTTTCATCGAAGCGGAAGATGCGGTCTTTAGGAATGCCCTCCTGCTTGTGCCAGATGTCCGCTGCTTCATCGTCAGTGCGGAAAGCGGTGACGTAGAGTTTTTCTTTGGGAATGCCGAGTTCTTTGGTCAAAAACTCCCACGCAAAATGAATCGCGTCTTTTTTGAAGTAATCGCCGAAAGAAAAGTTTCCGAGCATTTCAAAAAAGGTGTGGTGACGTGCTGTGAAGCCGACGTTTTCCAAGTCGTTGTGTTTACCACCGGCGCGCACGCACTTTTGCACGGTGACAGCACGGCTGTAATCGCGTTTTTCCAAACCCAGGAAAGTGTTTTTAAATTGGTTCATACCCGCGTTGGCGAAAAGCAGAGTCGGGTCATTTTCAGGAATCAAAGAGGAAGACGCCACATGCGTGTGACCATTTCTTTTGAAATAGTCGACAAAAGCGTTGCGGATATCAGAGCTTTTCATAAATAACCTTTCTTACGGTCTCGGAATCAAAACCGCGGGATGCTAGAAAACGGCCGACTTTGGCTTTTTCTTCCCGCGAGAATTCATAATCTTCGTCATACTTATTTTTGACAATGGCTAGAGCCTTTTCAAGCTCCAAGTCCCGGTCCGCCTCCACCGCGGGCAAACCTTTTTCGCGCAGATAATTGTTGATGTAGTGAATGCCTTTGTTACGGCGGTGGAGCATGTCAGCCATACGATGGGCGAGGTCGTTCGGGTCTCCCAGCCAGTTGTTGTCTTTGGCGAATTCGATGGCTTCCGCGATGATGTCGTCTGCCGCGTCCTCATCCGCGAATTTTTCGCGCAATTTCGTGCGCAGTTCTTTTTCGGAATGATCCCGGCGCGCGATCAGGTCCATGACCTTCTTTTTAGCGGCTTGACGGGTTTTGAGCGGATCTTTCTCATTGGACATGAGAAAGATTATTACTCTGTTTTTGAGTCCTTGCGAAGAACAATTTCGGTCAGCTCACAATATGTTCCCAGACGCAATTGCGGCCCCCAGTAGCCGGTGCCCTGATTGACATAGAGCTGCAAATCTCCCAGACGGTAAAGCCCTTTCGAGTATTTCTCAAAGAAGACAATAAGCCAGTTCCAAGGGAAGAACTGCCCGCCGTGGGTGTGGCCGGAAAGCTGCAAGTTGTAACCCAGTGTTTTTGCTTTTTCGGCCAATGATGGCTGGTGGGACAAAAGCAGTTTAAAGCTGCCCGGTTGTTGCTGACTCTTTAAGCGGTCAAAGTCGGGGCCTTCGTGACGGAAGTGGCCCGCCGCAGGATCGGGAATTCCGGCGATTTGCAAAACGGTGTTGCCGATACGGACGTCCTTGGTTTCGTTAACCAGCACTTGGAACCCCAAACCACGGAAAGCGTCCAGACTCTTTTGCAATTCCCAGTAGTACTCGTGATTGCCGGGAACATAGTAAATACCGTGCTTGGCTTTCAGACCTTTGAGCAATTCTAATTCGGTCGCATGCTTTTCGACGAAGCTGTCGAGAATGTCGCCGGTGAAAACGATCACGTCCGGAGCAATATCCTGAACGCGTGCAACAAGTTTCTTAACGAAAGTGACCGGAAGGCTTGGACTGATGTGCAAATCCGAAATATGAACCACGCGCAAGCCTTCCAGATCCTGCGACAGATTTTTAAAAGACACCGGAACTTTCTTTACGCGCGGACCCCATTGTACGACGGCGTTACCCAAGGCTATGAACGCGACTGGAAGACCTAGAAGTGTCGCTGTCGCTTGCAAGCTGTAGAGATTTTCAAACGGACGTGCTGCGAAGGCATAATCCAGAAACGCAAAAACGTCGCGCAAGATCACGAAGCTCACAAGAAAATTGATGTAAGCCATGATGATCAGTGAACCATTCAGCAAACGATCGCGCCACGGTTTGTGATCCAGGTTTTTTTCTTTCCAGAAGAAAAGAAATGTTCCGATCACCATCGAAAAAAGCAGGGCAAGGTAACCAATCAGCAGAGTGCGGCCTTGCCATGTGATATCGGCAAAACGTGTGAGCTGATGGGAAACATAGATGAAAATAACGAGAATAAAAGTGCTGGCGAGAGTTCTAAATAAAGCCATGAGGTTTATTACCACGGTTTTATGCCCTTGCACAGGTTTATGTAAAAACACAGATCGTTGTCCTGGGACTTCGGTGATACGCTATTGGCGTTACTGGGAGGTCCTTTATGAGCTTTCGCACTGAATTCGAACAGGCGAGGGATTTTTTAATCTTGCATCGCTCCGACTATGCTTACACGTACGGTAACTTCCAGTGGCCCCAGTTTGAGGATTTCAATTGGGCCCTTGATTATTTTGATCCCATGGCTGATGGCAACACCAACACGGCTCTGTGGATCGTGAGTGAAACAGGGGAAGAAAAGAAATACTCGTTTCAAGAGCTTTCCCGCCGCTCTAATCAAGTCGCCAATTTCTTGCGTAAGCAGGGAGTGCAGAAGAGCGATACGATCTTTTTGCTGATTGAAAGTGATCCGGCTCTCTGGGAGATCATGCTTGGCGCTATGAAAGTCGGCGCTGTTCTCGTTCCTAACAATCCGCTCTTGTCACAACAAGAACTGCGCGATCGTTTGAATCGCGAAAAAATTCGCATGATCGCGACGACAAAGAAGCACGCTTCTAAATTTGAAATTGGTGCGGCAACCGTAATACCTTTACTGGTCGACGGTGAAATGCCCGGCTGGACGAACTATGCGGATGTCGCACAGGAAGAAAGCAGCGACTATGAAGCTAGTGAAAAGACCAAAGCCACAGATCCGCTCTTCCGGTATTTTATTTCCGCAAGCACCGTGAAACCGAAAATCATTGAACACTCCTACGGCGGCTTTCCAATCGGTCACCTTTCCACAATGTATTGGATCGGCTTGCGTCCCGGTGACATCCATTTAGGGGTCAATTCGACCGGCTGGGCGATGCATGACTGGAATAACTTTATCGCACCCTGGAATGCGGAGGCGACGATTTTTATTTACAAGCAAGAACGCTTTAACGCGAAAACCATTCTCGATGCCCTCAGTGAATACAACATCACCACATTCTGTGCTCCACCGACAGTGTGGCGTCTTTTGGCGCAGGAAGATCTTTCCTCTTATAAGGTTCATTTGCGTGAAGCCGTCAGTACCGGAGAGCCTTTGGGCGCTGAACTGATTTCTAAATTCTTACGAGCGTGGAAAATCTTTATCCGGGAAGGGTATGGCCAAACCGAAACAGCGACATTGATCGGCATTCCTCCCGAAGAAAAAAACAGTTTCGGTACGATGGGAAAAGCTTTGCCCGGTTACAAGATCACTTTGCTTGATCAAAACGGCGAGCCCACGGATGCGGGCGAAGTGTGCCTGAAAATCAGCGATCACCCTTGGGGCCTGATGAGTGGCGCTGACGGAACGGAAGGTTATTATCATAGCAATGACTTGGCGTTTGTGGATGAAAACGGCAATTACACTTTCACCGAGCGCCTTGATGGTATTTTCAAATCTTCCGACTATCGCATCAGTCCGTATGAGATCGAATTTGTGCTTAAAGAATTCCCCGCTGTGCGTGAAGCGGTGGTGATCCCAAGTCCGGATGCCATTCGCGAGTACGTTCCTAAAGCTCTTATCAGTCTTGTCAAGGGAACGGAGCCGACCAAAGAATTGGCTTTGGATATTATGAATTTCGCGCGTTTGCGACTGTCACCGTTTAAGCGCATCCGTCGTCTGGAGTTTATGGAAATTCCTTTGAGTACTTCCGGAGAAATTCCCCGCGCGGAACTCGCGAATATCGAAAAAAATAAACGCATCAACGACGAAAAGGGCGCGTACGAATTCTGGGAAGAAGATTCGAAAATCTCTCTGTCCGACGCCTGGGCGCAGGAATTGCCGTAGTCAGATGCTGCCAACACCCATGATTTGTTTCATCTCCGCGACAGTTTGCGCGGCCACGGCGCGGGCTTTTTCCGAGCCTTGACGGCACATATTCAGGACTTCGCCTTTGTCTTTGGCGAAGTCCTCGCGTCGCGCGCGGATCGGCGCGATCAGTTCTTCGAGGACTTGCGTGAGACGTTGTTTGACGGTGCCGTCACCCAAACCTCCGCGGCGGTAGTGCCCTTTGAGCTTTTCGACTTCCGTGGTGTTGGGATCAAAGACATCGAGGAAAGTGAAAACCACATTGCCTTCGACTTGACCCGGATCTTCGATGTGCAGATGACTGGGATCGGTGTACATCTTCTGCACTTTCTTTTTTATTTGTTCAAAAGATTCACCGATCATGATCGCGTTACCCAGGGATTTACTCATCTTGGTTTTGCCGTCGATTCCGGGCAGGCGTCCTTGCTTTCCGCCGAGGGCGCGCACTTTTTTAAAGAATTCTTTTTTGTAGAGATGATTGAATCTTTGCGCGATCTCATTGGTCTGCTCGATCATGGGATTTTGATCTTCGCCGACGGGAACGACATCGGCTTTGAAACACAGGATGTCCGCGGCTTGGCTCACGGGATAAGTGAGAAAGCCCACGGGCAGATTTCTTTCAAAATCTTTTTGTGCGATTTCTGTTTTGACTGTGGGATTTCTTTCCAGGCGCGCGAGTGTCACGAGATTAAGAAAGTAAAATGTCGCCTCAAAAAGTTCCGGCACCATGGATTGAACAAAGATCGTGCTTTTCGTGGGATCAATGCCGACGGCGAGATAGTCCAAAGCGACTTCAACAATGTTTTCGCGAATCATTTGCGGATCCTTGAAATTATCGGTCATCGCTTGGGCATCGGCGATAATAACGTACTGTTGGTGGCTGTCTTGCAGCTCCACGCGATTTTTTAAAGAGCCGACGTAATGGCCCAAATGCAGAGGTCCCGTCGGACGGTCCCCGGTAAGAATGACTGGTTTCATTTAATCGTCGCCGGAAAACTTGCGCAACTCACGCGAACTGCGAGTCTTCAAAGTGCAGTTCGTGTGAGGCGCTCTTTTTCCGGCGCCTAAAGTTTTGGATATGAAATCGAACATTTCGGTCCTCTGCTTCACGAGAACCCTCCACAGAATCCCGAAAAGTTTTTGCAGTATCTGTGGTCGCGGCGGCAAAGTCGAATCGCTAATTTTGATGTTTGCTATAAAACTTTCTTGTAGCTGAATGCGGACGAAGCAGCTTTGACGCCCATCATTTTGCTTTGCAATAAAAACCATGAAAGCGTAGGTCGTAAGGATGCGTAACTTTCTAAAACACTTAGCAACTTTGTTCGGCGTAGGACGTTTTCCAAAAGGCCCGGGAACGGCGGCGACACTCGTGACGATTCCCTTGGTGATTTTGTTGTGGAAAGCGGGACCGCTCATCTACATGGGTGCGATCATTTTGCTGCTCCCAGTCGGAATTGCTGCTTGCGAAGTTTATGAGCAGGACAAAGGCGGTCATGACCACAAAGAGATCGTAATTGATGAGGTTTTGGGATTTCTCATTACTATGGTCTGGTTGCCTTTGACATGGCAGGCCATTTTAATCGGTTTTGCCTTATTTAGATTACTGGACATTACAAAGCCTTTATTCATAGGATATTTAGATAAGAAGATCCAAGGAGGTCTTGGGGTGATGGTGGACGATGTGGCCGCGGGGATAATTGCGAGTCTCATCATGCAAGTTCTCTACACTCAAACCAATTGGTTGGGCTCTCAGGTGTTGGTACCGTAAATGGCACTTAACAATGAAAAGCTCCAAGAGCTCATAAAATCTCTTCGCGACCGAAAACTCACCGTGGGTTTTGCAGAAAGTTGTACTGGAGGTGCACTTTCCGCTTTTTTAACAGAGCAGCCAGGCGTGTCCGACATCTTTTTAGGCTCTGTGGTCTCTTACTCAAACGAGGCGAAGGTGGATCTTCTGGGGGTTCGTCGAGACACTCTCATGCAAGAGGGTGCGGTGAGCGAAGGGGTCGCTCGTCAAATGGCGCACGGAGTGCGTCGTCAGCTGAAAACCGATTGGTCTGTGGCAATCACAGGAATCGCAGGTCCGACAGGTGGAACACCTGATAAGCCTGTGGGCACTGTATGCTTTGCCATCGCTGGACCGGGTTTTGAAGACTCACGAAGAGAGCTCTTTTCGGGAGATCGCAAAGCCATCCAGCAGACCTCTGTGGACTATGCGGTTCGTTGGCTGGTTGAAGTTCTCGACAAGAAATAGAAAAACGGCCCCCGGCCGGCAACTTTAACAATTAAAATGTATCGCGGCAGGTGCTGCGAGAGAGGAACAGACAGATGGCAAACGCTACTGTGGACAGCAAGGCAAACAGCGAAAAAATCAAAGCGCTTGAATTGGCGGTATCGTCAATCGAGAAACAATTCGGTAAAGGCTCCATCATGCGCTTGGGCGCAAACGAGTCTCTGGTGAAGGACGTTGAAGCGATCAGCACAGGCGCTTTGAGCTTGGATATCGCTTTGGGTATCGGCGGTCTTCCGAAAGGCCGTATCGTAGAAATCTACGGACCTGAGTCTTCTGGTAAAACCACTCTGTGCTTGTCTGTTATCGCTCAAGCTCAGAAAAAAGGCGGCGTGGTTGCTTTCGTCGATGCGGAACACGCTTTGGATGTGAACTACGCACGTAAACTGGGTGTAAACACCGAAGATCTTTTGATCTCTCAACCGGACACAGGTGAGCAGGCTTTGGAAATCACTGAAACATTGGTTCGCTCCGGCGCGATCGACGTGTTGGTTGTCGACTCCGTAGCAGCCTTGGTTCCGCGCGCGGAAATCGAAGGTGACATGGGTGATTCTCACGTCGGTCTTCAAGCGCGTTTGATGTCTCAAGCTTTGCGTAAACTGACTGCGGCGATCAACCGCTCCAACACTCTTGTTATCTTCATCAACCAAATCCGTATGAAGATCGGTGTGATGTTCGGTAACCCGGAAACAACGACCGGTGGTAACGCTTTGAAATTCTATTCTTCCGTTCGTTTGGATGTACGTCGTGTCGGCGCGATCAAAAACGGTGAAGATGTGACTGGGAACCGTACCGCGGTGAAAGTTGTGAAAAACAAAATGGCTCCTCCGTTCACTAAAGTTGAATTCGACTTGATGTACGGTGAAGGTATTTCTGAAGAAGGTGACTTGCTCGATCTAGCAGTGACTGCGGGCATGGTTGAAAAATCAGGTGCGTGGTTCTCTTACAACGGTGAGCGCATGGGCCAAGGCCGTGACCAAGCTAAGAACTTCCTGAAAGAGCATCCGGAATACATGACGGAGCTTCGTTCAAAAATCTTGGCAGCTAACGGTATCGGCAAACTTCTTGTTGATTCCAACGGTTCTAACGGCGAAGACCATGAAGGAACAGAGCCGGTAGAAGCGGAAGAAGCGGCACCGAAGAAAGCGAAAAAAGGTAAACACTAATTTCCGTTTAAAATAATGCTTTCAAGAAAGCCCCGTGCATCCCACGGGGCTTTTTTTATTGAATATCTCGCGCTCATAGAGCGGAAGGTATCATTTGTCTGCGCGCATTCCCTGCGGCGAATGCGGCGTATTCCTCGCACCAGGACTTCACCCGCTCACAGTCCTGGGTGGGATTTTTCACGTAAAGCGGTTCATGAAATTCAATGCGCACATCAATGTGCGACAGTTTCGTCAATTGAAACAAGCTCACCATAAAATTGTCTTTATCGATGTAAGCAAGTTCTCTTAAGGGCGTATAGTGAAGGCGCACCGGGATTACGGGAATACCGTTTTCAGCGGCGATTTCAAAGACGCCTTTTTTCCATTTCTCACTGGGTGTGATCGATGTGGTTCCCGAAGGAAAGACCACGATTTTTTTATTTTCCTCCAAGAGGGCCGAAGCAAGTTCCTGTCGCGCTTTTTGCCGCGAGGATTTGCTTTGCCGTTTTACAAAAATAGTTTCGATACGCTGAGCGGCTGTGCCGATCAAGGGCCATGCGGCGACTTCCGCCTTACTGACAAAAGAGGCCTCGGGCAGAATGTTCATAAGAACGGGTATATCCATAAAGCCGATGTGATTGCACACGTAAATCACCGGCTGTTCTAAACGCATGGGCTGATTGATATAGATAAGTCTGAAGTTTAAATGGCGTAACAGTTCCCGCGTGAAGCGTTTTTTCAATTCGCGATACCGAGCCCGCTCACGATCCGACAGCTTCAGGTATTTCCAGATTTTTGCGAACACTTGGAGCGTTCTTTGGCTTTGAAGATAAAGGTTCATGCCTTATTTAAACATTATTGCTGTTAAGGGTTTGCCAAGATTTCATTTGGGTTTTGATCGAAACATTTTAGCGAAGGAATGCCGTTTCTTTGCGGCCAAGTTTTATGAGCCGAACGGCGCAACCATGTCCTCTTGCAAAGTGGACGTGTTTTGTTTTCCTCGAGAGCTCTTCGCGAGGACAATCTTTAAGAAGGGGAGGAAAGATATGATGAACTTTTTGAAGATCTTTTTTCTTTCGGCATTTATTGTTTTGAATTTCGTCCATACCGCTCAAGCCCAGTCCCGAGGAGAGTATCTGGCATTTATCGATACATTCAGTCTTGCGGATCTTCGTGAGGCCTTGCGGGCTTCCGCACGACACGGTTTTGATTTTCGCCGTTATTGGAGCGACGAGATGGAGTGGACCTACCGTCAAGGCGCCATGACGGCCGCCTTAAAGTCCCAAGCCGGTGAAAATTATCTTCAGCTTCTCCAAGACATGACTCAGGGAATTGTTGATCCCGCCACGGTGAGTGCGGATATCAAAATGCAACGTAAATCGTTTATAACTTTGAAGCAGTTGCGGGATGTGGCGGATGCTTCGGGAAATAAGCCTTCGGTCATTATCGATAATCTTGCGCCACAGACGGAGTTGTACGGTGATCTGCAAAAAGCTCTGGGCCGTTTGGATGCGGGCTGCACGCTCACAAGCTGGAAAAACCTTGAAGCCAGTTCCAGGACTTTACGGCCTGGAATGCATCATCGCGCTTTGCCGGCGCTCAAGGAACGTTTGCGCCAGTTAGGTTATAAAATTGCACAGATCAACGACAGTTTCGACGACGACGTTTTAAAAGCGGTCCAAGATATCCAAGCGACACTGCGCCTCACGCCTGACGGCACGATTGGTCCGAATGGCAAGACTTGGAAATACCTTACGACCTCTTGTCAGGACCGCCTTCGCCAAATCCGTGCGGATATGGAAAAGCTGCGCTGGTTTCCGCAAAGCTGGGAAGACCGCCATATTTTCATTAATCTGGCGACCAACGAATTCAAGCTTTTTGATAAAGCAGTGAAAGCCGAACCACTCTTGAGTTTTCGCACCATCAGTGGACGCCCGACACGGCCGACACCGACAATGAAGGATAAAGTGATGGCCGTAGTCATCAACCCTTTTTGGGTCGTGCCACCGACAATTTTCCGTGAGGATAAAATCGAGGAACTCCGCCATCTTTCCAAAGATAAAGTCGGAGACTATTTTTACGATCATCATTATGAAGTGTGGGACCGCTATTTCACTCGTCAGATCAATCCGACTTTGATCGACTGGAAGAATTTGGATCCGCAGGCCGATGCCAATTTTTATATCCGCCAACAGCCGCATAAAGAAAACGTGCTGGGGCAGCTTAAGTTCGTGCTGAACAATAATTTTGCCATCTATCTGCACGATACAAATCAACCGGCGCTCTTTAAGGAACCCCAGCGTCTGCTCAGTTCTGGCTGCGTTCGTCTGGAGCGGCCTATGGAACTTGCCGAATATCTTTTAAAGGGAACCGAGTGGAACCGTCAGATGATCGAGCAAGAAATGGCGGGACCGGGTGAGGTGATGGCTGGAGAAACTAAAATCACGCTTGATACGCCGGTGCCGGTGTACATGATTTACCTCACCACCCAGTTAAGCTCCGACGGCGCGATCCGTTTCAGCGATGATCCTTACGATCAAAACACCAATGTTCTGCGCGCCGGAGTGTGGTAGAGCGCTGATTACGGTTTCTCGGGTTGCTGGTTTACGAGCCATTCCGCGACGCTGTTCAAGAGACCGGCTGTTTGCGAAAGACTGTCGTAAGTGTCTTTGTCATCAGCGAGGAGTTTTTCGATAAACTCTTTCAAGCCTTCTTGGTCGGCATCAAAGCCTTTGTAATGAGGATTGAGTGCGACTTGGAAACGGCCACCCAAACCTTGAGCGCTGGCGGTGAGATCCATCTGCATCGCTGTGATTTCAACTTCTTCCGGTTTCAAGTCCGCGGGAAGCTTGCTGAAGTCCATTGTGACGTCCGCGCGGAAACGTACGGATTGTAAATTGCCGGCGGCATCTTTTTTAACGTCTTCAACGGAAGCTTTAACCACAGCGGCTTGGCCGTATTTCTTACCGTACTCTTTCACCATTTCCTGAGCCAAAGAATCAAGCTGAGTTCCAAACTCATTCAAAGTTTCCTGACCGAAAGCTTTAACCAGATCCAAGCGCAAGGAAAGATCACCGGATGCCGTCGGCTTTCCATTGGCATAGTGATACTGGATGTCTTGCAGTTTCAAATCCAAAGTGTTGATGTCACTTTTCTTTGTGACCGATGCCTCCAAACCGAAATCCAAAGTGCGAACCGCATCGATGTGCAAATCGGTGAAGCGAATGCTCATGGTGGTGTCGGCCGTGTTGTAAGGAGCCACAATCGCGGCGACTTTTTTATTTACTTCCTCTTTGCTGATAACAGCCGCGGCGACAGCCACAGAGGAGAACGCGAAAAGAACGGGAACGGTTTTAGTCCAGAACGATTTCATTTTATACTCCTGGTTTGATGTGTTGAACGAAGGTTCTTTTATCAAATGGTCTTAGTGAAGCAAGCAAATGGCACCGGATTGCCGCAAAGTAACCCGTTTTGTGTTCCAATTGTGGGTTTTGAGAAAAAACAAGCTGTGGAAGCGGCACGCCCTTGATAGCTTTTGAAGCCGAATGGATGGGAGAGCTTATGGATAAGTGTGAAAATTGCGGTAATACCTATGATAAAGCTTTTACGGTGATTATGGCGGGAAAGCAGCACATCTTCGATAGCTTTGAGTGCGCCATCAATCAGTTGGCTCCACACTGCGCTCACTGCGGAACGCGCGTTATCGGACACGGTGTTGAAGCGAACAATCAGATATTTTGCTGCGCTCATTGCGCGCACGGTGAGAATATTCAGGAACTCAAGGACCGCGTTTAAATGCGTGACAGGCGCTGATAGAAGTCTTTAAGCACTTCACCGTATTCGCCAAGGTCCTTGACGACAGTTCCGGCAAAGCATTTGGAAGGCTCAACAAATTCGTTGTGCATGGGACGCACTTGCAGTTCGAATTGTTTTTTCACTCCTTCAGGCGTGCGGCCGCGTTCATGCACATCACGGTGCAAGCGGCGCTGATAGCGCAGTTCTTCCGGAGTATCAAAGAAGACCGCTTCATCCAGCTCCGCACGCACTTCCGTCGAATGCAGAATCAAAATCCCATCGACCAGAATGATTTTTTTCGGAGCGCCTTTGAGGGTTTCTTTTTTGCGGGTGTGAGTGCAGAAATCGTAAAGCGGAATGTGGATCTCACGGCCCTGGCGCAATTCGCGCAAAGCCGCCGCCAAAAGCGAAAAATCCAGGCTGCTGGGGTGATCGAAGTTCACACTGCCGCCATCGCCGTCAAAGCGATGGGACTGATCGATGTAGTAGTTGTCCTGATACAGGATCATGCACTTGTCTTCGCCGAGCTGTTTTTGCAGCTGCAAAGCAAAGTGCGTTTTTCCTGAACCGCTGCCGCCTGCTACACCGATAATGTAAACGCTCATGCCCTGATCCTATTTGGTTTGGAACAAACGGTCGCCGGCGTCGCCCAAGCCCGGAACTAGATAGCCCATCTCGTTGATCTCACCTTCGATATTGAGTGTGTAAATCTCAACATCGGGGTGAAAGTGCAGGATGCGCTCCAAGCCCGTACGGCTGGCGAGAATGCAGAGAACCTTGATCTTGCCGACCCCGTAATTTTTTAAACGGTCTATAGCTGCCACAATAGTGTCCGCCGTGGCAATCAAAGGATCGCAGAGTATAATTTCTTTATTCTGCACGTCCTGAGGCATTTTAAAATAATACTCGACCGTATTGTGGATGAATTTATCACGGTAAATGCCGATAAAACCGGTGCTCGCCCGTGGAATCATGGACAGGACGGCATCCAGCATGCCGTTTCCGGCGCGCATGATAGAGACCACTACGGGAGGGTTCATGATTCTCTCCGCGACCGTCTTGGCGATCGGGGTTTCAATGGGGACCGGTTCCAGGTGTTTCCAGTCGCGCATGGCTTCGTAAACGAGAATTTTTGAAATCTCTTTCACAATTTCCCGGAACTCATGCGAGTAGGTGTCTTTATCGCGCAGATATCCCAGTTTATGCTTGAGCAGGGGATGGTCGATGACTTTGACTTTTTCCACGGCATAACTCCTTAAAAAACGGTTCCATCACTTTCAATTTTCAGCGGCGGAGAGCTGTCGGGACGAAGCGCTTTCGCGGCTTTGCGACCCGCCCACCAAGTGCCGCCTTCGAGCACTTTCGCCAGCGGAAATTCCGTGGCGGATTTTTGCAGTTTCAAACGGACTTCTTCACCGATCTTGTCCAAAAGGGAAACGGTGAGACCGCGCCATTCAATCACCAACTCCGAATCAGGGCGGTGCGCTTGTTCAGATAAAACAGGATCTTTGAGTGAAATCAGTCCCAAATCCAAAAGCAGGCCGCCGTTGCGGTATTCGGCGAGACCGGTGAGTTTTTCCACGCCGCTCAATTGAAAGCCGGCTTCCATCAAAGGCTCCATCAATGAGTAACTCATCCATTGCGAGAGCTTATGGAAAGCCGCCAAGCCGCCGGGGATTTTCGAGTAGGACCAGATATCACCGAGATTTACGCCGGCCACTTTAACTCGTCCGGGCCAGATTTCGCCGAGGCCATCCAGCACCGCGCGCAGAACTTGCGGACCGGTGATGTTTTTGCCATAGCGTTCATGCAAGTAATCGACAAGGCTGCCAGGACGTCCTTGCGGGAAGAATTTCGTATTTGTGACGACGACTTTGCCAAGATTGTGCAACAACGCCAAACGGCCTTCGACACCAACCAAAGGATTTGTCGCGGAAACTTGGAAGGCTTCTTCGAGAGTTTGGCGGGAGATATTCTGCAAACCGCGCGCATCCGCGCGAAAAGGGTGAGCTTCATCCGAAGAAAGACAACCCGCCATAAAAAGGCGAAAGCTGGCCACACCCAATCCCTCGGAACGCGCAAAGGTTTTTCCGGAAGAAGTTTCGTGATAGCTCCACGTGTTTCCCGCTCCGGCATCCAGCAAGACGGAGGTGATCACCAGATCCAGCTTGATGCGCGCTTTTTCCATCGGATCGAGAGCGGAAATTTTCGTCTCTAATTCATGGACACGGTCGACACCACCCACGCGGAAATGACCCCAGCGAGAATGAAAAGGGATTTCCAGAGAGGGGTAATTATCGTGAATAACCTTGATAACGTAATCGACAACCATGCCGAACTTTTCTGGATGATAATGAAAATGTGTCTGACCGTTGCGGGTCAGCTCGAAAATTCTTTCCGCACTTTGGCGAACGGCCATGGGAGAAAGCAAGTAATCCAGATCTTTTTCAGAGTAAGCGTGATTATTCATCGATGGGACGTCCTTTAACGTTCTTGAGTTCTTCCACGGATTTTTGCGTTCCGGGATTGAAATAGCCTTTGGCTTTTTTAGCTTCGATTTCCACTTTGGCATCGGCCGGGATCAAATTCTCGGGAATGGAAATACGATTGACGACTTCAATACCGCTCTTCACGATAGCGTCGTACTTCATATTGCTCATGGAATGCAGATTGTGAATTTTCGTGATGCCGAAGAAATGCAGGATGTCCGGCATCAGCTCCTGGAAGCGCGCATCTTCGACTCCGGCCACGCATTCCGTGCGATGGAAATATGTCAGTGCGGAGTCGCCGCCTTCTTGGCGCTTGCGAGCATTATAAACCAGGAACTTCGTGACTTCACCGAGAGCGCGGCCTTCTTTGCGGTAGTAGGCAATGATGCCCACGCCTCCGCGCTGGGCCGTGCGAGCGGCATCTTCGATCCCATAAATCAGATACGGACGGCAGGTGCAGATATCTGAACCAAACACATCCGAACCGTTGCACTCATCATGCACGCGGCAAGTGAGTTCCACTTCAGGCTTAGCAAGATCCTGTGGATTTCCGAAAATGTACACTGTGGTGTTGCCGATCGGTGGCAGCATGACTTTAAGATCCGGACGAGTCACGAGTTCCGGGAACATGCCGCCGGTTTCTTGAAAAAGAATTTTGCGCAATTCACCTTCATCGACATTCAAGCGCTGAGCGATCCCTGGCAAATACCAAACAGGCTCGAAAGCCACTTTGGTGATGCGGATATCCTTATTCTCGTTGATGATCTTTCCGTCGATTTTTAATCGGCCGGCATCGACGGCGTCATAGATTTCCGGAATTTGCAAATGCGCCTGAGTTACGGCGATGGTGGGACGGATGTCGTAACCTGCGTCGAAATATTTTTTGAAATGAATCGGCACATCAAAACCCCAAGGGTCAATGGACACCATCTTTGCCGGATCAAACCAGGAAGCAAACGGTCCGATTTTGACCGGGCTTTCGGTGTTGTGCAAATCCGGCTTATGAGCGGTGGAGTATTTGCCTTGCGCGATGGACAGGGCGCGATAGACCGTGTAGCTCCCGCTGTGAGTGCCGATAGCGTTGCGCTTTTTCGTGTCGGTGAGAGAGCCGATGATCGGTCCGCGCTCCACAGGATCTTTGGCACCCCAGCGGATCGGCAGGCTGTCTTTGAAAACTTGGCTTGAGTGTGACGTTAGAATGACGTGCGATGATCTTTTCATACGAACCTCTTTACGACATCCAATTGCTGTCGCTTTGTTGTTCCCATTTCACTGTGACTTTTTTAACGTTCGACCAGAAATCCAATGAGTGGTGCCCGGTGATATCGCCGTGACCGAATTTGGAGGCGTTGATGCCGCCGAAAGAAAACGGCTCGCGTGGAACGGGCACTCCAACATTGACACCCACCATTCCAGTGGAGGCCATGCGAATGACTTTTTCAGCGAGATTACCGCTGGAGGTGAAAACGGAGCAGGCATTGCCATAGTCGATGCTGTTTTCAATTTTCATCGCTTCGGAAATATCACGGCAGCGGATGATACAAAGAACCGGACCGAAGAGTTCCACCTTGGCGATTTCACTGGAGGGATTGACGTGATCTAAAATCGTCGGGCCCATCCAATGGCCGCCCTCAAATCCCGCGGGTGCTGCGGCTTTTCTGCCATCAAGGAGGACTTTCGCGCCCTCTTTTTCCGCTTGTGCGATGGCTTTATTCAGAAATTCCACTTGCGAGCGAGTGATAATCGCACCCATGTCTTTGCCAAGAACGAGCGAGCTTGCGCGCTCGACGATTTTTTGGATATGACGGTCCACATCACCGACGGCTAATAAAACAGCGGCCGCCATGCAGCGCTGACCCGCGCAACCGGTGAAGGAATCGCTGATGCCAATGCCGGAAAGTTCAGGATTGGCGTCAGGCAAAAGCACGATGTGATTTTTTGCTCCACCCAAAGCCAGAACGCGTTTCCCCAAGCGGGTGCCGCGCTCATAGACGGCTTGAGCGACTTTGGTGGAACCGACAAAACCGATCGCTTTCACATCTTTATGATCGATGATGGCTTCGGCAGTTTCTTTGCCGCCTTGGAGAACTTGGAAAAGACCGTCAGGCAGACCTGCTTCACGCAAAGCTTGAGCGATGCGCATGGAGGTGAGCGGTGTTTTTTCAGAAGGCTTCCAGATATAGGCATTTCCCAGCGTCAACGCGATGGGAATCGTCCACAGTGGGACCATTGCCGGAAAATTAAAGGGCGTGATATTAGCGACAACGCCGACCGGTTCACGGCGATATTCGCAAGTGACACCGCGAGAGACTTCGGTTTTTCCGCCGAGATCCATGTTTTGTAAAGCGATGGCAAACTCAAGAACCTCGATGCCTTTAAGCAGACCCGCGCGGCCTTCGGCGACACTCTTGCCGGATTCAGAACTTTTCAGGTGTGAGATCTCTTCCAGATCACGCATCAAGATTTGGCGGAAGTTGAACATCACCTTGGTGCGTTCTTTCATCGGCACTTGCGCCCACTCTTTTTGCGCCAGCACGGCTTGCGCAACGGCGTGTTTCACGTCGGCGGCGGTGGAGTGATGAAACTCGCCGATCTTTTTTCCGGTGTAGGGGCTGATGACATTTTGTTTTTCTCCGGAACCTTTTTGGAATTTTCCAGAGACGAAATTTTCACACTGCAAAGCTTGCGTTGGAATTTGAATACTCATTACGGTCCTCGTAAAAAGTAGAATGATTGCTCAGCGCTGAGGCTTTGCCAAATTAAAAGAAATTTCTGTCAGTTTCGTAATGTGCTAGTAGGGACACGCTTGTCCCAGAGGAAAGACGCAACTTGAGGGGGTGAGAACGAATGAAGTATTTTGAATGTCCGCAGTTGTGCGAATAAGAGTGAAAAAAGCGCCGTTACTGAGAAAAGAAACGGCGCCTTCTTGAACTAGCCGAGAGCTTTTTGTACGTCGGCTGTGATATTTTCCGGCTCTTCTTGAGGAGCATAGCGTTTGATCACTTTGCCGTCGCGACCGACGAGGAATTTAGTGAAATTCCATTTGATCATTTCCGTGCCCAATAAACCCGGCGCGGATTCTTTAAGCCACTTGAAAAGAGGATCCGCATCGTCTCCGTTGACATCTACTTTCGCCATGACAGGAAACTTGACGCCGAAGTTCATGGTGCAGAACTGCTGGATTTCTTCGTTAGAGCCGGGTTCCTGGCCACCGAATTGATTGCAAGGAAAACCGAGAACGGTGAAGCCCTTGTCTTTGAATTTTTCATAGAGATTTTCCAGGCCGGTGTACTGCGGGGTGAAGCCGCATTTGCTGGCCACGTTCACAACCAGCACCACTTGATCCTTGTACTTTTCAAGTGAAACAGGTGAACCGTCGGCGCCTTTGACCGAAAATGTTTGCAGTGTTTTTTCCATAGATGCTCCTTACATTGTTTAGCGTCTTCCTCGGAAAACGGCGAGTCTATCTCATTCTGAGACAGGGGTATGACCTAAGTCCTGTTTACGACATTGTCCTCACGAAATCACGAAAAACACTTACGAGATTCTTTAGAAAACTAGTCTAAAAGCCGATAAGTCGTCTATGGGAACAAGACGTTCACTGGCGATCCGGTTTCTTTTTTGTACAGCCATGATGTTTCTCCACCAGGAGGTGGAGGCGATCGTTACTGTTCACGATCCGCAGATTGTGACCTGCGGCACGCAGAGCTGCCGTATGGGTTATGTCTGTGTCACCCGTCAAAGTATTATCACCAAACAGATTACCTACAGCTGTGAACCAGGACCTGAAGCGAACGCCAGCACTCGTTGTACCGGGCCCTGTGAGGACGGCAATCCCATGCAATACGTAAATGGCCAATGTACGTGCGCCAACAGCAATAACCAAAACCAAAACCAAAATCAAAATCAGGGACCTACGTGCCAGGCGCAGTATGAAACCTTAAGACAGCAATGCCAGGAAAAAATCGACGGTGCCGACAGTTCCTGTGATGAAAAGAATGACTCCGGCATGAACAGTGTTTCCTCACTGGCGTCGCAGATTGCTTTGTTGATGGGTCAGCAGACATCATCGAGTATTCAAGCGGCGTGTTCAAAAATGGCGGATGTCTCTCAGGCGGCCAATGCGGCCCTGGCGGCGTTCCGTTTGAATTGCAGCAGTTCGATTAACAGTTGCAAATCGTCTTGTGACGATCTGCTCAGTTATGCCAATGCCAACCAAGCGTGCCTGGCGGATCCGACGAAAGTTTCCAATGCGAACTCCCTGCGTTCCCGCTGCAACGACTTTGACTCAAAAGTCTCGCAAGCCACACAAGCGATCGCGAACTATGGTGCGACCACTGCGAATGCCAGCCAGTGTGCTGCGCTTACGAACGGCACAGGCAGTCCTCCGCCGGAGTTTTGTAAAGCCAATCCGACGCATATTTCCTGTCAGACACCGCAAGCCATGGATTGCACCAATCCGCAAATGGCGACAAATAAAGTTTGCGTGTGTTCGAAGAATCCCGCAGACCCGATGTGCATCAATGAACAAAAAGTCGGCGGAGAAGTTGTGCAACCGAGTCTTATAGACTCGGGTTCGCGTTTGAACAATGCCTCTGGAAATGACAGCGGAGGCGCTGACATTCCCATGACTCCACCTATTGTTGCCGGCACTCCAGGAAGTGCGCGTGGTAATCCAACCGAGGGCGCGCAAGGCAGTGGCGCGGGTCTTAGTAGCGGTTCGACGATGGGACCTTCCTCGGCCGGTGCGGGCTCACGCTCAGGACAAAATGCTTCTGCGGATAAAAGCACTGATGTGAACGGCGGTTATTACGGTGGCGGAAGCGGTACGAGATACGGCAGTTATGGTGGCGGTTCCGAAGGTGGTGGTGGCTATGGTGGTCGTCCTGCCGCCAGTGGAACGACTGCGAACGGTTCGGCGTCTTCAGGACCGGATTTACGTCAGTTCCTTCCCGGGGGAAAATATGACCCGCGTTTACGGCATGTCGCGGGAGAGGCGGGCCCGGATGGAATTACAGGACCGCATTCAAATATATGGCAAAAGATTCAGAATCGCTACAGGGTGGTGAGTCCGACTCTGATGCCCTAGTACGTTTTCGTGTTTCATTTTGAGATTCCTTTCACACCGGTAAAGTCTTAAGACGTCGGTACCGATACGTATCGCTATGGGAATGAAACGTTCGCTAGCGATCCAACTCGTGTTTCTCTTTTTATTAATCGCCTTCAATATTCCTGCTTATGCGGATATGACGTCTTCGGAAACCTGCCGAGGTTGTCCCGAGGGTACGTCGTGCAAAAGACAAAAAGCCGCCGACAATATGTGGGAGTATACGTGTGCTCCTGATGAGCATGAGCCAGAAAATCGTTGTACCGGACCGTGCCCTAATACCGGCAAACCTCAAGTGTTGATCAATGGCCGTTGTGAGTGTCCCGCCTCTCAACCCTCAAACAATCATGAATGTTTGCCGCAAACACCTTGCGGTTCAAACCAAACAGCGCGTTTGACCGGAGGTCGTTGTCAGTGCGTTGATAATGGTTCCTCCGGACAAGGAACGAATTGCCAAGAGCAATACCGTTCTCTCTATCAACAGTGTCAGTCACAGATTGATGACGCCACTTACACTTGCGATGAAAAAAATGATTCCGGTTTGAACAATGTTTCCGACACTGCTTCGCAGATTGCTTTATTGATGGGTCAGCAGACCTCTGGGAGCATTCAAGCGGCGTGTTCTAAAATGGCGGATTTCACTCAAGCGGCCAATGCTGCCGTTGCGGCTTATCGCCTGACTTGCAGTAATTCCATTGGCAGTTGTAAATCAGCTTGTGATCAATTGGTCAGCTATGCCAGCGCGAATAGCGCGTGCCTTGCCGGCACTCCGGCTGTATTTGGTGATTTGCCGGGTATTTCCAACGCCGTTTCCGGTGGAAATCATGTCTCCGTGGCCCAAAGCAAGCGCAATCGTTGCAATGACTTCGATGCGAAAATTTCGCAGGCCAATCAAGCGATTCAAAACTATGGCGCGACCACTGCCAATGCCAGTCAGTGTGCGGCTTTGACCAATGGAACGGGGGAACCATCACCGGAATTCTGTAAAGCCAATCCGACCAACATCGCCTGCCAGCAAATGCAAAACGCGGATTGTTCCAATCCTCAGGTGGCAGCGACAAGCAAAGTCTGTATTTGCATGAAGACTCCGAATGATCCCGCTTGTATCTCAGAACAAAAAGTGGGCGGTGAAGTTGTTCAGCCCAGTTTGATTGACTCCGGTTCACGCTTAGGGGCAGCCTCCGGCAACGGTGATGATGTCGGTGGCGATCTTTTTAAAGTTCCCAATATCACTCCCGGTCAAGCGGGAACTCAGTATGGAAATCCTGTCGAGGGCAGCCAAGGTGGAGGCGCATCTCTAGGCGGCGGCTCCGCTCCTGGTGGATCCGGCCCTGGTGGCGGTGGCGGCGGTAAAGCGGCCGATGAATCTTCCGCAAGTGTGACCGCCGGTTTTTACGGCGGCGGCAGTGGCGGCGGAATGATGGGATACGGTGGTGGATATGGATCTAGCAACCCTGGCGCCGCAGGTGCTGGCGCAGGTGTAGGTGCCAACGCCAAAGGAGCGGCAGGTCCTGACTTGCGCAAATTTTTACCGGGTGGACAGTTTGACCCGAAAAGAGGTTTGTCTGGTTTTGGCGGTGCCGATGGAATCACCGGACCGCACACGAATATCTGGGAAAAAATCCAAAATCGTTATCGTGTGATGCAGCCTTCGCTGCTTCCTTAAGCTTGAATGAGCGGGTGCAGGCTTTCGATCACTTGTTTGCGGATCGGAGCCTCCACCAAAACAGTCACACTCATCGCGCTGAGCATGAGCTTGTGGCTGGCAAGTTCTTTTTCCGCGAGAATATTAAGAATCTGCTGCGTGATTTCCGGTGAAGTCGCGCCCGTGCACGTCAGCGTCACGGTGGAGTAATCACGCGGAAGCAAAGTGAAATGCTGGTGATTGTTGAGTTCCTTTTTGATCGCCTGCATGATTTCCTGCGGACCGGTCAAAAGCATTTCCGTTTTATCCAGATGCATTTCACAGTGCAAAAGCTGCGGGAAGGCGATTTGCTTTTGATCGAAAAGGTGCTGCAAATCTTTGAGAGCTTTCGCCGGATTTTTTTCGCGGCTGTGGATACCTAGAACAGTTTCATGAGAATTGAGCGACAAAGCTTTGCTGGACTCAAACATATTCAATCCTTTTTTTACGAGCGTGCCGTCAGAAGTTTTATTCGAAGCAGGGCCGATGTACAAAGTCACATCGCGGACTTTGGCCAGTTCCACCGAGCGATAGTGCAGAACTTTCGCGCCCCAGAACGTCATCTCCATCAGTTGATCGTAATTGAGTTCTTGCAAGGGACGCGCGCCTTTCACCACATTCGGATCCGCGGTGAAAACAGCAGGCACGTCTTTGAGAATTTCACAGCGCTCGGCTTTGAAAGCGGCGGCCATCGCCACCGCCGAAGTGTCAGAACCGCCACGGCCCAGAGTGGTGATTTCTTTAGTGACCGGTGAAACACCCTGAAAACCCGCGAGAATGACCACTTTGTTTTTTTGCAAAGATTCTTCAAGGCGGATCGGTTTTACGTCTTTGATGAAAGCATTAACGTGGGAATCATCGGTAAAAATTCCGGCCTGGCTTCCGGTGAAACTGATTGCGGGACAACCGAGATCGTTCAAAGCCATGCTCATCAGCGACATGCTGATTCTTTCACCAACGGTGAGAAGCATATCCATTTCACGACGCTGCGGATGAGAGGAAACTTGGTTGGCGAGATCGATCAAAGAGTTCGTGGTTTTTCCCATCGCGCTGACCACGACGATGAGAGAATTTTCCTGCGACTGGCCAGCAACACGGGCGGCGACGGATTTGATTTTTTCAGGATCCGCCAGCGTAGCTCCGCCGTATTTCTGCACGATCAAGGGTTTCATTCCAATGCAACTTTCCGTTGATTCTGATAAACATAGGAAGAAACAAGCCGTCCGGCTCCTTTGGGGACGCGGATGAAGTGTTTCTCCACCTGCCGAGGAATGTATCCCAAATAGAGTTCGGCGTTCAAATCTTTTAATGACTTTCTTGTGACGCCAATGTGATCCGCCAAAGGGCCAAGGTCGGTGCCGCCGGGGACAGTCACGACGTCATATTCGAGCGGATCCATTTTTTCCAAGTCCCTGAATCCATAAAGGTTCGGCGCTTTGGCGATAAGCATCGCGGCCAGAATTTTGGGAACGTACTCTTGCGTTTCTTGCGGAAGCGCATTGAGTTTTATGAGCGTCCAGTAATCTTTCGTCCCGTATTTTTTAATCTGACGACGCAGTCCGTTTTCTCCCATATTGTAACTTGCCGCTACAAGATACCAAGAGCCGAACTCAGAATAGAGATCACGCAGATAGCGGGTCGCCGCCAGAGTGGATTTTTTCAAATCACGGCGCTCATCGAGCCACCACGTTTTGCTTAAGCCGTAACGAGATCCCGTCGCTTCAATAAATTGCCAAGGTCCCACGGCGTCGGCGTGGCTGATGGCATTCGGTGCAAAGCCGCTTTCAATCATCACCATGTAAGCAAGATCCGTCGGCAGGCCTGCGTTTTTTAGTTCTGTCTGAATGAACGGCATGTACTTGTAAGAACGCTGCAACCATTCACGGAACCATTTATTACCACGGCCCTGATAATAGGCGATCCAGTTGCTGACCTTTTTGTTGTAAGTAACAGGCAGATCAAAAATCAGATTGTCGGATTGAACGTGGGTGGAACGCGCGGTGAGAGTTTTTAATTTCTCTTTCAAAGTTTGCGTCGCCGTTGCGGGAACGGGCGCGGTTTTCGGCGCTTCCGCCGAGGCTTGCAAAGCTGGAAAAAATGTCATCAATGCCGGGAAAAGCAGGGCTGCCCACGTTCTCATAAAGTTCATTATGGAGCCGATTCTTTGACACTGTCGACAAAGAACTGACAATTCGCAGACACTACGACGAAGGCCCATTCGTCGGTCAGCTCGAAAAAAACTTGAGTCCAAGTTTTTCTTTCCGGTCGTTGGTCCTGCTTGGAAGCTTTTTCCCAGACCAAGATCGGTCCTGTCAAAACATGGCACACGCCTTGCTGCCACACAAGTTGTGGAGGGTTCTCATGGGAGTAAAAGGTGTCTATACCGCGTTGAGCGGAGCGATCGCACAAAGCACGAAACTGGATACGATCGCCAATAATTTGGCCAACGTGAATACGCCCGCGTTCAAACGCGACCAGCAACTCTTCCAGGAATATTTGACAGCGAATGAAAAACCGCCGGAAACAACGCAGATTCCCCGCGATGTGGCTTCTATCGAAAGCTTCTACAATATGCAAGGCGGTGACAAAAGTTACGTCGATACCAAAGGCACTTTCACTGATTTCTCTCAAGGCGGTTTGAAACCCACAGGCAATGCTTTGGACGTGGCCATCGATGGCAAGGGTTTTTTTGAAATCGCGACTCCTGGCGGAGTTCGTCTGACTCGCGCGGGAAATTTCACTTTGGATGGGAACGGTCAGCTTGTGACCAAAGAAGGCCATCCTGTTTTGCGTGCGGCGGAACCTGGCGCCGATCCCGCTTCCCGCGTGATCCGTGTGCAAGGCACTGGAGCATTGACCATCGCTGATAACGGCGATGTTTTTGAAGGCACCGAGAATATCGGCAAGATTTCTTTAGTGAATGTGAACAACGTCGATTCTTTGCAAAAGATCGGCGGCTCTCTTTATACATTTAAACCCAACAGCACTCCGGATATGACGAATATTGCCAATCCAAGTCTGAAGCAGGGTTTTTTGGAAACATCCAATGTCAATATCGTGCAAGAGATGACGGACATGATTTCCACCAACCGCGTTTTTGAAAGCACACAGAAAGCCATCAGTGCTTACGATCAGATGGCTGACAAGATGATCAACGTGGTTGGCAAGACGAACTAGTTTTTAATTATTAATTAAGCGACGGAAGGATTCCTCAATGCTTAAAAGTTTGAATACAGCGGCTACCGGCATGGCGGCACAGCAAACGAACATGGATGTTATCGCCAATAATATCGCCAACGTTTCCACCACGGGCTTTAAAAGATCCCGTGCTGAGTTTGAAGACCTCATGTATCAAACACAGAAAGAGCCGGGCACCGCTTCTGGCATGAACGCTTATTCTCCAAACGGTGTGCAAACCGGTCTGGGTGTGCGCACCGCCGCGATTCAAAAAGACTTCGCCGGTGGCAACGCGCAAGTGACAAAAAATCCTCTCGATCTGCAAATTGAAGGCGCGGGTTTCTTTCAGGTTCTGACTCCCGACGGTCAAGTGGCTTACACTCGCGACGGTTCTTTCAAGAAAGATCCGCAAGGCCGCATCGTGGATAAAAACGGCAATGCCTTGCAGCCGGAAATCACAGTTCCACCGGATGTTTCCGGCATTGAAGTGGCTCCCAGCGGTGAAGTGCGTGTGATTCAGGGCTTGAGCGATGCTCCGCAAACCATCGGTCAAATCGATATCGTGAACTTTGTTAATCCCGCGGGTTTAAAAGCCCTGGGTAAAAACCTTTTTGCGCAAACACCGTCCAGCGGACAAGCGATTGCGGCTCGTCCTGGTTTGAACGGCACAGGATACTTAGCGCAAGGGCAACTGGAAGCCAGCAACGTGAACATTGTGGATGAAATGGTCAATATGATCACTTCACAGCGCGCTTACGAGACTAACTCCAAAGTGATTCAGGCGTCCGATCAGATGCTTCAATCCATCAATAACATGAGATAATTGATGAAGAGTGTTTTTTGCGCCGTCTTTTTTCTAACTCTGTCCGCCTTCGCAAGGCCTGAGATTTCCATTCCTGGCAGTGTGGAAATTTCTCAGCGCCCGCTTTTGCGTTTGAGCGATATCGCCATCGTTTCCGGCGGCAATGAAGAGTTGCTCTCGCTCATGGAAAGCATTGTCTTGCGTGAAGATGCCCGCGAGCTTTTGCTTTCACAGCACATGGAATCTTCCGAGATTCTGGGAAAAGTGCGTGAGGCGTTGAAAAGCCAGGACGATTTAAAGAAACTCAATCCGTCATTTAAAATTCCTTCGCAAGTGAAGGTGAGCTTTTCTTCGGCACCGATTTCTCGCGAAGAAATTGAAAGAAAGATTCACAATACTTTGAAGGCGCGCTGCAACGAGTGTGATTACAAGATCTCGGTGCAAAGCACGCCCGTGCCTTCGCAAAAGCAATGGGAGCTTGATTTTTCTCAGCTTTCCGAAAAGGGCGGCTTTCTTTTGCCGGTCCGCGATGGCGATAACCGTCAATTAAAATGGATTTCAGGCACAATTCGCGTTTCGCGATTAACCCCGGTGCCCACCCGTTTGATCTTACAAGGAGAGAGGGTGCAACCCGAGGACATCCGCATGGTGATGACGGATGTCACTTACTCCAAGGATGGAGTGCTGCGCATGGAGGACATCCAAGGGCAGATCGCCGCACGCTCACTTCCCGTCGGAAACGCCATCTGGCCTTCCGATCTCAAACGTGAACCGGCAGCTAAGAAGGGACAAGTCGTTAAAGCGATGCTTGGCGACGAGAACTTTGAAATCTCCGTCAATATGGTGGCGGAGGACAACGGCTTTATCGGTGATGTCATTAAAGTCCGAAATACAGAAACTAAAAAAACTCTTTCCGGCGTCGTTGTTGATAAAGGTGTGGTGAAGTTGCAATGAGATATGACGGTGTAAAATCCCTGACAATTCAGTTCGTTTCTTTGGTGGCTCTGGTTTTTGCCACCGCAGGTTGTGCCACCATGAACGAATGGCTAGCGTCTTTCGATGCACCGAAAGAAAATCCGCCGCTGGAAAATATCAAAAGTGCTCCACGCTATTCTGACAATCAAAACATGGGTGTGCCCACGGATCGTCAGTACAAGCGCATGACTCGCAACCGTCTGGAGGAAGAATCCGATCTGGGTGCGACGGCGGGTTCCACCTGGGTGATGGAAGGCCAAGGCGCTTATCTTTTCGCGCAAAACAAAACCCGCCGCGAAGGCGATCTTTTGAATGTGAAATTGGACGGACCGGCTTTGAAGCAGGTTGAAACCAAAGTCTCCGTGATCAAAAAACTTTTAAAGCAGCTCGAAGAACAGCAACAGCAGCAAGAGCTGAACAATTCTTTGGCGCAAAACGGGGATAGCCGTGCGCCAGCCTCCGCAGAACAGAAAAAACCGGAACCCGCGAAAGCCGAGGAGGACGGCGGTCTTGCTGAAGTGCAAACCATTCCGACACGTCTTATCGAAAAACTTCCTGACGGCAACTACCGTGTGAAAGGTCAGCAGCCTTTCATGATCGGCAAGCGTGAATACAAAGTGATCGTCACAGGCCTTATCCGTCCTGAAGATTTCAACGATGAAGGTATTTCTTCAGACAAGCTTCTTGATCCGCAATACGATGTCGTGAGCATCAGAAGGAACCAGCGCAATGAATAGAATTTTACAGATCCTCGTTATTATCGCCTTGTTCATCTTCGGTTATTACGAGGGCGCCAATGCCGCGCGCTTGAAAGATATCGCGAGCATTCGCGGTGTGCGTGAAAACCAGCTTATCGGTTACGGTATCGTTGTCGGTCTTAAAGGCACCGGTGACGGGAAGAATGAATTTATGAGTAAGAGTATGGTTCGCATGCTCGATAAACTCGGTATGAAGCTCGATTCTCCGGAATTCTCGAGTAAGAATGTCGCCGCGGTTATTGTGACAGGAACCATGCCCGCATTTGGAAAAGCGGGAAATCCGATTGATATTACAGTCAGCGCGATTGGTGATGCTTCGTCTTTGCAAGGCGGAACGCTCTTGCAGACCCCCTTGCGCGCGGCGAATGAACAAGTGTATGCTGTCGCTCAAGGAAGCATTATCATCGGCGGTGATGGAAAAGATTCACATTTGACTTCCGGTCGTGTTCCTAACGGCGCTCTTATCGAGCGTGATATGTCGGCGGATTTCGCCACTCGCAAAATGTACCGCCTGACTTTGATCAATCCTGATTTTACGACGGCGGCGCGCACTGTTTTGACGATCAATAAAGAACTCGGTGGTCATTACGCTTCCGCAAAAGACGCCGGCACGATTGATATCATCACTCCGTTTGCCTATGAAAATCGCGGTGTCGAACTCTTGGCGACAATCGAAGCCATCGAGATCAATCCCGATATGAAAGCGCGTGTGGTGGTGAATGAAAAAACCGGCACCATCGTGATCGGTGATAAAGTTAAAATCTCTCGCGTTGCTATCTCACATGGTTCTCTCTCGGTGAAAGTCGGAGAGGGCGGTAAAAAAGGCGCGGAAGAAAAAGTAGCAGTTCTCGAAAGCGGCGTCAGTGTTGGTGAACTTGTCCAGGCTTTGAACAAGCTGGGAGTCACGCCGAAGGACCTGATTACAATACTTCAGTCCATAAAATCAGCTGGAGCTTTGCACGGGGAACTCGAAGTATTATGAGATTTGTGTTTCAGAATGACACAACATTTAATAGAATTAATTTATTAGTTTCTGACACATGGATGTGTTGGAGACGCGGGGAGGGTGAGGAAGAGATCGCGAACCATGGATGGTCAAGAGTCAAAAGTTTCTCGCAGGAAACAGGAGCAATAGGTCAGCAAGCGCCAAGGATTGGCGAACATGAGCCGAAGCTACACTCTCAGAGTCAAGTGCAGGATGCACATGATTCTCCGACTCAACTCCCCTTTTCTTCTCTTCTTCCAACAGCGGACATTGTTACGTGCGAGGTAAGTGAAGGGTTGCAGCCCTTCGCTTCGGACAGTTCTCGCGCTTTTTTCTCTTTTTCAGGAGCTTCGCATGAGTGATGTCGGTGGCGCTTCTGGGGGCTCGGGGAAGTTCAAGGCTTTTGAGTCTTCTTTTAAGTCAGCTCCAGTTCAGAAATCTCCAGATCAAAAGTTGCGTGAAGTTTCTGAGATGTATGAGAAGCATTTCCTTCGCGAGATGATGAAGGCGATGCGGTCCACTGTGCATGAAGGTGGATTTATTCAATCGAACCAGGCTGAAAAAATTTTTCGCGAGCAGTTGGATGATCATTATGTGGAAAAATGGGGCGAGCGTGGTGGTATCGGGCTTTCGGAGATGATTTACAAACAGCTTGTGGAAAAGTTTGGGGTTATGATGGGAATGAAAACTCCTGTCGCAAAACCTCAAGGTCCTTTGCCTTTGGATGCTAAGAGTGAATACCGTGCTCAGCCGTTTCAGCATCCGGGGAAAAAGCAATCCGTTTCTTACCGTTTTGATATTCCTGCTGTGGATGCAGTTGCCAATGGTGCACCGTCAGCGGCGGCACCTGCTTCTCGTGAACCGGTGAAGGCCCCTTGGGATGGTGTGCTCTTAGGGAAAAAGTCCCTGGCGGATCAGCAGACGCTCCTCGAGATTGGGCACGACAATGGTCTTAAGAGCCAAATGGTGTTCAAGGGTGGGGTGTCTAATCTTTCGACAGGGGATAAATTGCAAGCTGGCGACACCCTTGGGTTTTTAAGTTCCGAAGCAAAATCGCTGTATTGGACTGTGGAACCTGGACCAGAAACTGTCTCAGAATGATTTGGTGGAACTGTCTCATTGTGGTACTATGAGAAGAATAAAAGAGTGTCTTTTCACACTCTGAAAGATGGAGGCTCTCAATGAAGATCACGCACAATAAAGTCGGTCAAAATTTGAATCTCACAGATTCGTCAAAATCCGACAAAGCGGACGGCATTAAAAACAACGCCGCCGGTGCGACGAACAAAGCGGATCTTTTGTCTTCCACTTCTCTTGGCGAATCCTCCAAGGTTGAACTTTCTCCTCGCGCACAAGAAGCAAAACGCATCAAAGAACTTGCGATGGCGGCTCCTGATGTTGACGAAGCGAAAGTCGCTAAATTCAGAAAATTGATTGATGAAGGTAAATACAACGTTGACGCCAAAGCCATCGCCGACAAAATGGTCGACGAGCATTTGGAGTTTTAAGGGCGGATGCGCACAGAGCTGTAGTGTCGGCAGACGCGTCAGCTGAAGTAACTCCGAAGTGAAGTTACTAGAAAAACAAAATCTCAACCGCTCCAAGCGGCATCAAGGATGATGAAGATGATGGACGCAACAGTTGAAAGAGCGTTTCAGAAATTAGAAGCCAATCTTGAAGAACTCACCAAGATCTATCGTTCTCTTCTCGACATTGTACGCAAAGAAAAAGAACTTCTTTTGAAGGCCGACCGTGATGCGTTGGATGAAAGCAATAAGCTCAAAGAGGATTTGCTTTTCAAACTGCGCGCTCAGGATTCATTGCGTTCACGCTATGCCATGGACCTTGCGAATCTTGTCGGTGCCGATGCGGAAAATCCGCGTCTGTTGGAACTGGCACAAAAACTGGCGGGCACTCCCGCTGCCGACCGCTTGCGCACACAGCATGCGGCTTTGGACATGTTGATTAAGAGAATCACCGAAATTAACAAAGATAACGAAGAATACGCAAAGTCCGCTCTGCAAACTTTGAGCGGCGCTTTGGGCGAAATCAAAGACACACTCTCCGGTAAGAAAACCTACGGAGGCAAAGGCCAGTACAAACAAGGCCCGCAAGTGTCCGGCAATTTCGTCAGTAAAGAGGCCTAAGGCCACGAAGAGCTTAGGGCGGAGCCCGAAGGCTGAAGCAGTAACCCCAGAGATGAGGATAGGATGTCTAAAATCTCGGCTATGATGGACACGGGTAAACGCTCTCTGATGAACTCTCAGACGGCGTTGCAAACGGTCGGTCATAACATCGCGAACAAATCAACGGAAGGCTTCTCTCGCCAGAGAGTCGAACTTCTGACCAATCAGCCGATCGGTGAAGGACAGCTTCAGATCGGGATGGGTGCGCGTGCTGGTGTCGTTACTCGCGTCAACAATCCTTGGCTTGAAAAACAAATCCAAAAAGAAGGCACGAACATGGGATATCAAGATTCCCGTACGAATGCCTTAGGCCGTGTCGAACAGATTTACAACGAACAAGCCAACAAAGGCTTGAACCAATACATGACGGATTTCTTCAACTCGTTCCGTGAACTTTCCAACAACCCGGAAAGTTTGGCGTCGCGAACCATGGTGCGTGAATCCGCCGCGGCTTTGACCAAAGATTTCCAGCGTGTCGTAGGGCAACTCAAAGACGTGCAGGAAGATATCGACGGTCAGATTAAAACCACCGTCGATGAAATCAATCAGATCAGCAAAGAGATCGCGTCTCTCAATGAAAAAATTCAGATGGTGGAGATTCAAAACACTCCGGCCAATGACGAACGCGACCGCCGTGATCTTTTGCTTAAAAAACTCGGTGAGAAAATCGATATCACTTGGGCGGAAGGCAAAGACGGCATGGTGACTGTCACCGCGGGCCGTACGGCGATTCTGGTTTCCGGCAGTGGTGCTTCAGAATTGAAGGCGCAGGAAACAGACGACCGCAACCGCGTTGAAGTTTTCTTTAACGGCACAGGCGCGCAGGCCAACATCACCAAACAAATCACCGGCGGCCGTATCGGCGGTGCTTTGGATGTGCGTGACAATATCATTGAAGATCTTTTGCACCATGTGGATAACATGGCTTATACGCTCGCTAAAGAGGTCAACTCCGCGCACATTGAAGGCTTTGATAAAAGCGGCCGTCCTGGTGTTTTGTTCTTTGAAATGCCGGAATCCGTAAAGGGTGCCGCGGGAAATATCAGTCTCAATAAAACGATCTTTAACGATGTCAGCCGTATCGCCGCCGGCGCTCAGCCAGGAGCATCCGGTGATAACACGGTTGCCAACGTGATTTCTTCTTTGCAGTACCGTCAGGTGATGGATGACGGCAAAGCGACCCTGGATGATTACTACAACACGCAAGTCGGCCAGGTGGGCGCTGTTGCACAACGTGCAGTCAAAGCGCAGGAGTCACAAAAGAATGTTTTAAGCCAGTTGTCCAACATCCGTGAAAGCATCAGCGGTGTTTCTCTGGATGAAGAGACGACGAAAATGATCGAGTTCCAGAAAACTTACGACGCTTCCGCGCGTTTGATTAAAACGGCGGATGAAATGTTTGATACTGTTTTGAATTTGAAACGACTCTAAGACGTAACGGGAGAGTGTGAAGTACAATGAGAATCGCGGATAAGATGGCCTTCAACCAAGTGAACCAAAACCTGGCGAAAAATCGCTCGGACATGGCTGACTTGCAGAACCAGGCTGCGACTCAAAAACGTATCACCAAGCCTTCGGATGATCCGCTGGCTTCGGCCCGCGTTCTTGCCGCGCGTACGGAAGAGCGAGGCAACTCTCAATTCATTAAGAACATCAATAATGCGCGCTCCTTCCTGGAGTTCTCGGATCAATCTCTCGGTGAGCTTTCGGATATTTTGGTGCGCGCAAAAGAACTTGCCATCAGCCAATCCAACGATGCCAGCGGCAACGCGGAATCGCGCATGGTAACGGCTTCTGAGATCGAGCAGATTTACAATCAAGCTGTGCAGATCGGAAACCGCAAGCTGGGTGAGCGTTACATCTTCGGCGGATATAAAACTCAGACCATGCCGTTCACGCAGGCGGGGGAATACCTCGGTGATGATGGCGACATGAAAATCCAGACTCACAAAGACACTTTTGTAGCCATGAATATTCCCGGCAACAAAGTGTTCTTGGGACAGGGCTTGGGTGGCGACGGCATCGTACGCTCGCGCTATGAAGCTCCGACCAATGTGGATCAGCTCAAAGAGTTCCAGCAAGAAGAGATCGAGCGCAAAGAGCTCAATCAGGAAAAAGAGAGCAATTACCTGGAAACCCGAGGCCCGGCTTCCGAGCGCCGTCGTGGGCACATGGATCAGGACCCGGTGACGGGAAATGCGGGAATCAATCTTTTCTCCACATTAAGAAATCTGGAAGTTTCGTTGCGAACCAATGATAAAGAGGGAGTTCAAGAGAGCTTGGACACCCTGGATCAGGCCATCTCCCAGGTGGTTTTGGCTCGCTCAGAGGTTGGGTCCAGAATTATGGCTATAAATAACACCATGGACTCCCTGCAAAAGGCCGTGGTGGATAATAAAGTCACAGCTTCTCAGCTGGAAGACGCCGACGCTTTCCAGGTGATTTCCGATATTAATAAGACCGATAGCACCCTCAAAGCGACCCTTGAAACGTCCGGAAAGCTTATTCAGCCAAGCCTTCTTGACTTTCTCAGATAAAAATAATACCTACAGTTCCGCTTAAAACTGCCGATAACGACTGCAGCAAAAGGAGTTGTCATGCTGGTTCTCACACGGAAGTTGGGTGAAAGCATCGCTATCGATGACCACATCAAAATCAGAGTAGTTCAAATCAAGGGTAAACAAGTCCGTTTAGGCATCGAAGCACCCAAAGACACCAAAATTCACCGTGAAGAAGTCTACGTGGCTATCCAGGAGCAGAACCAGCAGTCCGCATCCGTTCCTGCCGATAAAACACGCAGCGTGGCAAAACTGCTTAAAACATAAACAAGAAGCACTTCGTCAAAGCCCTTAGATTTTAATTGAGTCTCCCTAGATTTAGGTCCAGATTTATAGATGCATTCACCATCACACGGACTTGGTGTGTCTAAAATGGTGTAGAGATCATGAATTTCTGGAGGATGAATGATCATTTCGACATCGCGCTTCGGCCAAGTAGAGCTGAAACAGGAAGATGTTCTGACTTTCCCGGAAGGACTTCTGGGATTTGCGGACCTACGCAAGTTCGTTCTCCTTGATGATCCCAACGATGAAATCTTCGCCTGGTTGCAAAGCTGTGAAGCTCCGCAAATCGCTTTCCCGGTTTTGGAGCCTGAACTTTTCGCTCCTCAATACAAAGCCACTTTAACGAAAAGCGACCTGGAAGCTCTGAAGCTTTCCGGCCAAGAAGGCGCGCGCTATTTCTCTATCGTGACAATTCCTGACGACCCAACACAAATGACGGCGAATTTGAAAGCGCCGGTGGTTGTGAACGTGAAAGGTCGCATCGCCCGCCAGTGTGTTTTGCAAGACAACAACTTGGCGATCCGCGAGCCGATCTTCACCAAGCTGCAACAGCGTGTGGTGCAAAATCCGGCGGTGGCGATCAAAAATCAATCTTCCGGTATCGACGTGGCTACAAAACTCCACGTTGTGAAAGATGCGGAACTTTAAGATTCAAAATGAAATATGAAATAAAAAAGGGCTTGGTGAAAACCAGGCCCTTTTTTCTTTTTTAACGACGGGTTTGCAGAGTGGCTGACTCTGCCAGATTCTTTTCTTGTTGCTGACGAACATTCACCCAGATTTTCTGGCTCACCGGCCCCGGCAGAGTGGCGTTGATATTATCAGCCGCGCGAGGATCCGTGGCGGCCCAGAAGAAAAGCACTTCAGCTTTCACTCCGGCCAGAGCTTTGCGCGCTGACAGATCCCGCTGAGAATCTTCCACGCCGGTATCAGCAACCACGTTTTGCATGACTTTTAGAGCCTCATCACGCGCGCCATTCTGAAAAGCATCAAAGAGCACATCCATAGCGGCATTCTGCAGGCGAGTTTGTGTTTCATCAGTAGCAACGGAAAGTAGCACCGGCTCCAGACTTTGAATGAAACGACTGTCATGAAGGAGGCGCGCTTTTTCCTCTTTCTCCGCATCCTTCGGCAGAACTTTTTCACCTAAAGCGATGAAGCGTTCCAGTTCAGGCGTGTATTTAAATTCTTTCCACGCTTTTTTAGATGTTTCGCTTTCCTTCACCGAGAGCGGCGTTGGCGGTGTCACCGGAACCGGTTTCACGGCCGCCGTCGCTACGGGCTCCGCGGGTTTTACCTGCGGAGCTTTTTCCTGAGCGGGAACAGTTTCTTCCGGCCCTGAGGCCGGCTTGAAGAGAATCAAGGCACCGGCCCCCAGCCATAATAAAGCTGCAACAGCGATTAGTTTCAGTCTCATCGGTCAAACACTCCGCGAGTCATGTTTTGTCTGAACAGAACACGGTTCAACTCTTTAGCTCCGGCGTTTTGGAAGTACGCTGAGCCATTGAGATAGCCGTTGGTCACAAGGATGTTTTTGTAAACATCGTTGGATTGCACGAACACGTTGTAGACCTTACCGAAGTATTTCACCGGAGTGATGGATACAATCGGATCGAGCTGTCCACCGAGTTGCACAAGCGCGTCCTTGGACTTGAATTCAGAAGCCAGTTTCAGCGTGCCTTCGGCAGTGACCAGAACGTGGTTCGGAGTCACTTTCAGCTCGCGGCCGGACTTCATTTTAAAGACCAGGATGTCATGCTCGGAATCGATAAGTTCTGTCACCCACTGATCCACTTTTGTTTTCGCCACCAGTGTGCTGTTCATATTGTGCATATTATGCATCGAAGCCACATGCGACATATTCTGAGTCAAAGCATCGAAGAAACTCATGTACTTCATGCCTTTGTTTTCTTTATCACGCACCAGGATCTGTTGATCCGGAGTCGCGCAAGAAGACACGCAGATGGTCGCGACGTAAACCGTTGAAGGCATCACGCACGGCGCGTTTTTGTTTTTAGGCGCAATCCAAGGTCTTTCCGGATTGTACGCGTAGTTCATAAAGGTCGGATAGAGCTCGCGACTTGAAGAATTGATGGAAACCTTCTGGCCGCTGACGGAGATTTTCACATCAGCAAAGTTTTCCAGGAATTCTTTGATGATCGGAAGCTCGTTTTGACATTTCACCATCCATTCATAACGGCCTTTAGCTTCGGAATTGCTCAAGCTGTCTTGCGAGCAGCGGCGTGGAACGTAATCACGGCAGTATTTTTCCTCAACCCAAGGGCCGGGAACCGCGACTTCGCTTTCAAGCTGCACGCTGTGATCGATACAAGCGTAAGTTTTAGTTGTTACCACGTCGCGTGTTTTCACAATCACACCGATTTGGTTGGCAGGGCAGAGGCTTGAACTATTGGCTTCCTCTGTGGTTGTTGCAGATTCCTGTCTGCGAACGGCGTCAGGATTTCCGTCACAAACACGCTCTTCCACAGGAGGTACCTGGCTGCCGCAGCGGATGTTATCCACTTGCACACCTTTGTCGTCACGGCACACGAAGATGCGAGTCTGTTTACCGCCGCAATCCGCGGAACAAGCCGTGAAGTTCTCGGTACCGACGTAGCTGTAAGTCGGGCACTTGCCGGCTTCGGTCAATGTGCCTTGTCGTGTGTTGGAGGTCACGATTTGACCGTCGTTACAAGTTTGATCCGAGATTTGGGTGTAACGGTCAAAGAAACCTTCTTCACCGAAAGAACATTGCAATGGAACTTTGATTTCACCTGTCACAACACCGGTTTTCACCGTGCCGTGGGAACCGAAGTCACCGCAACCATTATGGCAAGTGGTTTGAGTGTAAGAAGAAGAACCTGATAACACTCCGTTTGTGCAAGTGCGGGTTTCCGCCACAGAGGCGCAAGAACCGGCCGGAGTGGATGTTGAATACAGAGTGACGGAAGAACCGTGATTCAACAAAGAGCCGTCCGGCAATTTGCAGGATTGGCCTTCGCAAGGTCCTTCATTGGTGATCTCTTTAGTGCGGGACACTTCAGTCCACGCCAATTTTTCAACGACAAGTTTACATTCTTCTTTGATGCGGTCACGGTAAGTCACGGTTTTAGTTCCGTTGAGACCGCAAGCCACGGTTTCGGAATAAAGCTCGCCCTGGCTTTCACGGGTTTCACCTTGCACGGAGCAAGCATTCGGATCCACCGGTTGTTCCGGATCTGGAGTGTCGTCGAGATTTTCAATCACACGGATGGAATGATGTAAGACAATCCAAGGCTCTTGAGAAGTGCCTTGATACAAAGTCGCCGTGACGGCATAAGTGCCGATCGCTTGATAAGCGTGGGTCACGGATTGATTCGCGCCGGTTTGACCGTCACCGAAATCCCAGCGGACCGCGCCTACTTTGTCAGTCATGCAGGGAGGAATAAAGACGTGCATCGCCGTATCGACTTTCACTTTTGCTTCGCTAGGTCCGGCAATAGACACGTCTTGAATACAGTTCATACCATCGACCATTGTTAAAATGCTGATCGGATGAGTGACTGTTTTAACTTGTCCTGCTGTGTCCGTCACAGTGACGGAAAGAGTGAAGTTACCGGTATCGTAATACACGTGCTCCACGTTTTTAGTGGCGGTCACTGTCGCTGTGCCGTCACCGAAATTCCAAACTATGCTTGCCGGAGTCACATCGCTGGGTGTGACCACTTCAAAAGCGACGGTGCTAAAAGAAAAGGCCGCTTGCGGGCCCGATACAGTCATTTCTTGAGATACGACAGTCGTGCGGATGGAAACCTGATCCGCGGAAGAAGTCGCCGTTTTTTCTTGTGCCGTGATTACGTAAGTGCCGGCCTTTTTAAAAATAGAGGTCAAACCGGTCGCCGTTGTCAAAGTGCGGGAAGCACCGGCGGCTTTCCAGTTGACGGATTGTCCGTTAACGCAGGACCCGGAGCTTTTCAGGGAGTATGTCAGTGCACTGCCGCTTTGGGCGGCGGACTCTCCGACAATTTTTAAATCCCCCGAAGCTTCTGAAGCGTCTGTCTCACATTGAGATGCGTTCACAAGCGCTTCGTCTATTCCCGTGGCCGCAGGTTTCTGACATGCGACCAGTCCCAACAACCCCACCGCTAATAAACTCTTTAGATAATTCATCGGCGATCCCCTTTTGTTGCGTCCTCGATCTTATGGTTACAATGCGGACGGAGAATCTCCATAATTTTTCAACTATCGAGTCAATATGAGTTGGCTCACTAGCCACGAATTTGACGTTTTTCTGTGACTTCGAAATCTTCGATTTTTTGTTAAAACTTTTGCCAGCCTCCGAGTGTCATGTCTTTTTCACGGAAGAGTTCAAAACTTTGGCTTCAGCGTCGCGCTTGTGTGAACGTTTGTAACGAAGGTGCGGAGGTTTTTATGCGTAAGCTTTTATTTATGTCAATTACCGTCTTGCTCCTGGGAGGTTGCTCCGGCAGCGACACATCCAATTCTTCGCCGAACACCTCTTTGGATACGGATTCGCGTCTGACCCGGGCTTCGGTGATGGCGGGTTTACAGAATCCGTGGGATATGGCGTTTGCGCCGGATGGAACTCTTTTCTTCACGGAGAAATGCCGTGGGCTTTCGGTGCGAAAAACAGATGGCACCATCGTTCGTCTGTTTGGAACGGAAGGCTCCGCCGTCATACCTGGAGATTTTTTCTGTGAAGGTCAAAGCGGGATGTTGGGTGTTGCTGTTCATCCGGCCTTTGAAAACAACCGCACGATTTATCTTTATATGCTTTCAAACTTTAATACCAAAGCCAATATGGTGGTGCGCTTGAAAGTGGATGCAAATTACACCACAGTGACCGATCGCGTGGATATCGTGACCGGCATTCCTTATAAACGCACCGGCAACGCGTGGGGACCGGCAGGTTCCAACAGTGGCGGACGCTTGCGTTTTGGTCCTGATGGTTATCTGTATATTACAACCGGCGACAATCAAAACGGCGCTCTTCCGCAAGATCTCACCAGTCTTGGCGGAAAAGTTTTGCGTGTGACCGAAGATGGAAAACCCGTCCCGGAAAACAATCCTCCGGCGGGAGCTGATGCGCGCATCTTTACTTACGGTCATCGTGATGTACAGGGGATCACTTTCCACCCTGATACCGGTCAGCCGTTTGTGTGTGAAGCGGGTCCCAAAACAAATGATGAAGTCACGGGTCTTATTCCCGGCAAAAACGCGGGCTGGGACCCTAAACCAGACGCAGGTGTAACCTGTGTGGATAATTACTGTGGAGATGTTCCCAATCGCATCAACGGCCCCGCCACACCTATGACGGATTTGATCAAATTTCCTGATGCATTGAAACCCGTGGTTTCTTACGGTGATTCTCCCGGCATGGGACCTTGTACGTTCCTTAAAGGAGATCAGTGGAAGGGTTGGAAGAACAATATGGTGGTGGGAATGCTGTCAGGAGAACGCCTGGATATTCTGCACTTTAACGGTGAGGGCGGAGTCGATGAGACGATTAAAATTCTTCTGCCGTCGGCGCGCATGAGAGCTGTGGTGCAAGGACCGGATGAACAGCTCTATATCGCCACCGACGGGGGCGAAGTGTGGGTCGTGGGCCCGCGCTAAGAAACGGTTTCAAGCTGGGGCAAAGACTTTTCGGTCTTTGCTCCAAGACGTTTTAAGTCTTCCACCTGATCCATCAAATTACCACGGCCTTCGGAGACCTTCTTAATAACATCTTCGTGGGCCTTTTGTGCGGCGCCGAGTTTTTCACCCAGATTCTGAAGATCTTTAAGCAGACCTGCGAATTTTTCATAAAGAAGACCGCCACGTTTGGCGATTTCCAAAGCGTTCTTTTCTTGGCGGTCCTGTTTCCACAAAGTCGCCACGGTACGCAAAGTCGCAAGCAAAGTGGTGGGGCTGACGATAGCGACATTTCTTTCCCAAGCGTATTGGAACAGCTCCGGTTTAAGTTTAAACGCCAACGCAAACGCCGGCTCCAAAGGCATGAACAGAATCACAAAGTCGGGAGAAATCAGTTTGTCAGCGGCGTGGTATTTTTTCTCGGAAAGACCGTCGATGTGTTTTTTCAGAGAATCCACGTGCAATTTTCCGGCGCGCTCTTGTTCTTCAGGGGTTTCCGCCGAAGAGTATTGTTCGTAAGCGACCAGAGTCATCTTAGAATCGACAATCAAATGCTTTTCGTCAGGAAGATTGACGATCACATCGGGACGTAAGATCTGGCCGTCTTCGCCACGCAAATCCATGTCGGTGCCTTGAATGATGTACTCTTCACCTTTGCGTAAGCCCGAGCGCTCCAGAATGTTTTCCAGAATCAGTTCGCCCCAGTTGCCTTGGGTTTTCACTTCGCCCTTCAAAGCTTTGGTGAGGTTTTGCGCTTCGGCGGACATCACTTTGTTGAGTTCCATGAGCTTGGTCAGCTCACCACGCAAAACACCGCGTTCCGAGCGTTCGGTGGAATAAGTTTCTTCCACTTTCTTTTCAAAGTCTTTGATGCGTTCTTTGAGGGGTTCCAAAACCGCGGCGATATTTTTGTGGTTTTGGTCCGTGAATTTCGCTGATTTTTCTTCAAAGATTTTTTGCGCCATGACCTCAAACTGCGCGTTCATGCGCTCGGCCAGTTCTTCCTGCTGTTTGCGGGCTTCGGCCATAAGGCCTTTTTGCTCCTGCAGGTTTTGTGAAAGGAGGTCATTTTTCATCTGCTGGGCTTGCACTTCACCGCGCCATTGTGCGACTTCGCTGGCGTATTGCGCTTTGAGCTTAAAATAAACAACAAGCCCCGCCACCGCGGCACCGGCAAAGAAAGCAATGACAGACATAAGATTCATAGGACCTCCCAGGTCCTCTTTTTGCCCCTAGAATTTCTTTTGGTCACGGGAAAAAGAATCTGATACAACCACAGTTGAAAATAGAACTCTAACAATGCGATGCAAAATATGACTTCAACGGCTCAAATCAAAAGTGTTCTTCTTGCTTTCCGTCCTAAAACTCTCACCGCCGCCTTGGTTCCCTGTGTGGCAGGGACCGCTTTGGTCAAGGCCATCGGTCTTTCCTGGGATGGCTGGATTTTGTTTTACGCTTTGATGGCGTCTTTCCTGATTCAAATCGGAACCAATCTCGTGAACGATGCGGTGGATTTTAAAAAAGGCGCGGATACCGAAAAGCGCATCGGTCCTCAGCGCATCACGCAGGCGGGGATTTTAACCGCGACACAAGTGATGGCTTTGGGTTCCCTGTGTTTCGCACTGGCGGTGATGTGCGGAGTTCCCTTGGTGCTTAAAGGCGGATGGGTGATTGTCGCCATCGGTTTGATCTCCGTTTTGATGGGTTACTCTTACACCGCAGGTCCTTTTCCGTTGGCGTATCTCGGCCTGGGCGATCTTTTTGTGATTTTATTCTTCGGCTTGCTGGCGGTGGCGGGAGTTGTTTTCCTGAATACAGGGGAATGGTTGACGGAAGCATTTGTTTTAGGTTTGCAGATCGGCCTGCACGCGACGGTTCTTATTGCCATCAACAATCTTCGTGATCACAAAGGTGATGCTTTGGTGAATAAGAAAACTTTGGCTGTGCGTTTCGGTGTGAAGTTTTCTCGTTGGGAAATTGCGACTTTGTGTTTCTTGCCTTTTGTACTCAATATCTACTGGTGGGTGGAAGGTTATAAAATTCCGGCACTTGTTTCACTCTTGGCTTTGCCTTTGGCGGTGAAAGTGACCAAAAACGTGTTCACCACAGAACCGAGTCCTGCGTATAATAAATTCTTAGGCCAAGCCGCTGGTTTGCACATGGTCTTCGGACTTCTTCTCACGATAGGATTTATTTTCTAATGAAACTCTTCTACAGCCCCTACACGCTCAAGCCGGTGCAAGCTCTCAATGCCGTTTCTGCCGGACAGCCGCGTGAAGGAGTGCTTTTGAAGATCGAATGGCTCGACGGTCTTGTCGGTTATGCGGATCTTCATCCTTGGCCTGAGTTGGGTGACGCCACTTTGGAAGAGCAGCTGGCAAATTTGCGCCATGGGAAAATGTCTGCGCAGGTGGAGCAATGCATTTGGCTGGCCCGTCGGGACGCGCAGTTGCGCAAAGATAAGAAGAATATTTTCGATGGTGCCGAGAAAGTTAAAAACAATTTTCTTTTGAATGATTTCAAACTCATCAAGCCCGGCTTTTTGGATGAGTTGAAAAATCAGGGCTTCACCACTTTGAAAATCAAAGTGGGCCGCAATCTGCAGGAAGAGGCCGATGTGCTTACGCATATCGCGGCGTCGGGATTGAAAATCCGTTTGGATTTTAATGCCGTGGGCTCGTGGCAGATCTTTGAGAAATTCATGACGGCTTTGCCTGCAACGGTGCGACCGTTGATCGAATACGTGGAAGATCCGTTTCCGTTTGAATTCAACGCCTGGAAAGAAGCGCGCAAGCTTGCCAAAATCGCTCTTGATAATCAATACGGCAAAGTTCCTTGGGATAAATTAAGTGCTGCTCCTTGCGATATTCTGGTGATTAAACCCGCTAAGATGGATGTGGAGCGTGCAGTTTCTCTGTGCCAGAAGTGGAATCTCAAAGCGACTGTGACAAGCTATATGGATCACGCTGTGGGGATGATCCATGCCGTGGGCGTTGCCATGGAACTCAAAAAACAACACGGTGACATGATTCTGGATGCGGGCTGTATGACTCATCGTTTGTATCAGATGGATGCTTTTGCCGCGGAAATTTCCACGCAAGGTCCGTATGTTTTAAAAGTAAAGGGCACTGGGATCGGTTTTGATTCCTTGTGGGGAGGGCTGCCGTGGCATCAGCTCAAAGTACGGTAGATCTTTCATCTTTACGAAACGAAATTCTGCTCAATCCCCGCTGGCCTCAAGAGGATTATCAAGCGCTTTATTCTTTGGCGCAAAAAGCGCAAGCCGAGCGTGGCTTGCAAGGACATGTCTGGGTGGCGACATCGGGTTCCACCGCGGATTCTATTTCTGCTATCAAGCTTGTGGCCTTATCGAAAGAAGCTCTGCTGAATTCCGCTCGCGCTGTGAATCTTCATCTACAAAGCGAAAAAAAGGACGTGTGGACACAAGTGCTACCGTCGTTTCATGTCGGCGGCCTTGGTATTGAGGTGCGCGCTTTACTCAGTGGCGCTAAGGTGGTTCCGGCCTTGAAAGAACAACGCTGGGATGTGCATCACTTTTATAATGTTTTGAAAGAAGAACGTTGCACGCTATCGGCTTTGGTTCCAGCACAAGTGTACGATCTGGTTTCCCATGGCTTTCAAGCGCCCCCCTTTTTGCGCGCCGTTGTCGTTGGTGGTGGTGTTTTCGAAGTGGAGCTGTATAAAAAAGCACGTGCTTTGGGATGGCCGGTGCTGCCCAGCTATGGCATGACGGAAACGGCTTCGCAGATTGCGACGGCGTCGTTGATTTCTTTACGCGAAACTGATTATCCCGCCATTTCACTTTTATCCCACGCCCAGGTGCGCGCCAACGCTGACGGATTTTTGCAAGTGCAGGCGAGTTCTTTGTTTTCATGTTATGCGCAAAACCAAAAAGGTGTCGCGACATCCTGGGATCCCAAGGTGGAAGGCTGGTTTACGACGGAAGATCGCGGAGATGTGCTCAGCGGGGCTTTGTTGATTGAAGGCCGCGGCAAAGACTACGTGAAAATTGGCGGCGAAGCGACGAATCTGGCGCGTTTGCGCTCCATACTTGAAAACTGCGCTTTGGCCTTGGATGCACGCTGGCCGCAGATGGTGGCCTTGCTGGATATGCCGTCACCGCGTTTGGGAAGTGAAATTCACCTGGTGAGTATGCTCAACGAACATGACACTGAAAATATCGTGCAGGCTTATGCGCAAAAAGTCCTGCCGTTTGAAAAAATTCGTAAGATTTATTATCGCCATGAAATTCCCCGTAGTGATCTGGGAAAAATTCTCTGGGGAGAACTGAGGAGACAGCTATGAAGCATGAAGAAAATCCGTGGTCCAAAGGTATTGTCCTTATCTGCACTAAATGCCACAAATCAATCAGTGCGAAGTCTCTTAGTGAAGAGGGAAATGCCGGGGAAAATTTGAAAACTTTTTTAAAGAAGAGTTTTAAGGACACCGGTGATCTGTCCAAGATTCGTATCGTGACTTCGAGCTGTCTGGATGTTTGTGTCGATGAATTTCAGGCAGTCAGCTATGCGCCGGTGCAAGGACCGACAGAGACCTTCACCCTGCATCCGGAAAAAGACCGCGAGGAGTTGCTGCAACTCCTGCGCGAGAAAATTTCAAAGTAATCTGTATATTACGGCTGAATGACGATATCGCGAGCTGACGACGTGAGGCCCACGGAAGTCGCTTGCGCTTGATAAGTTCCCGCCGTGCCGCCGGCTCTAAAGTAAATCATTCTCGAGATCGCCGGCGGCCCCATACTCACGGATGTCACAGGGGCTGAGGCTGCGGAACAACTTGTATCGCTCGCATAAAAGTTTCCGGCACTGGTAATATTCGTGGAAAGTTGAACACTGATGTCACTGCTCGCAGGCAGCAGAGTTCCGTTGTCATTGGTTGTGACAATACGGAATGATTGGCACGTGTCGGCTTTCATGTATTGCGGGCCCCAGAGATCAATGCGTGTGGCGGTATTCTTAGAACCAAGATCCACGCGCACTTTCATATCGCTAAAGTCGTAGTTGTAGTTCGATCCTGTCGCTGTCGTGACGGAGAAAGCGATTTCCTTAAAGCCGCTCGTTTCCGAGGCCAGAGAAGTGTATTTCACGTACACCGGAATCAAAGACACCCCTGGATAAATTGAATACGAACTCACCGCGGAAGAACATGTGGCATCGGAGTAAGTTTTAAATGCGGTATCTGTTGAACTGAGATTGATAGCGCCGGAGTAAGAGTCAGAAACAGCGCTTTTATTGTAAGCGTAAACGCGTAAATTCAACGGATAACAGACGTCTTTATAGATTTGATGGAGAGGCTCATCACTGGCAATCCAGCGATAAGTGGAAGCGATGGAAGAATCGCGCATTTTAACGGCGATGCTACTGGAAGGACTGAGCAAGTCGCCGGTAACGCGGAAATAGAAAATGCTATCCAGGGGCCCTGACGGAAACTTATAGATCAAATCCACACCGTCGTTTCCCGCAGGAATAACGACAGAGTCAACGGTCGTGGCTGAGCTGTTACCGCAATCTTCCCAACGCGTATAAACGGACAGCGTTGACGAGACCGAACTCGATAAAGAAACCAGCGAGCCCAGTTGAACTGTCACATTGGATGTGGCTTTGACTCTGTATCCTGCGCTGTTAACAACGCTCACGCGGAATCCTTCACACTGTCCGGAGCCAGCGAAACCCACAGGCCAGTTTTTTTCCAACAGAAGTTTAGCCGGAGTGGAATCACCGTTGCCATTGCCTCCGCCGCCATTGTGGTTATTAACCAGAGTCAAAGTTTCGGTATCGCCGATCAGTGATTCGCCTTTGACATAAATATAGTCAACGCTGTCATTACCGGGTTGAATACCCCAATTCAGTAAGTCATTCTTAGTTAAGTAGATATCGAAAGTGCCGTCGCTGCTGCAATCGCGATCATTCGTGGTCGCCGCCGGCAGACTTGTGCCAGTGACATCGGGATTTTGCGGCGGCTGATGCCAGAGTTCTTTGTCAAAACTGATAAAGACATTGCCGATGCGAGTGTCGCAGCTGCCTTGAAGGCGGACATAATTTTGAGAATCGAAATTCTGATCAAAAGGACTTGTGCCTTTCAAAGCGGGAGCCGGCAGTTTCTTACCTAAAGAACTGACTTCAAGGTCGGTCTCTTTGCAGCTCGTTAACAAGACTGCGGATATTAATAAGAGAAAAAAGTTTCTCGCGAATACGTTCAGCATAGCCAACTCATCGACAAACAAGCCCATGGGCTTGAGATTCAAAATGAGATTCTTTACGGAACGAATGAAATTGTAACTGTTTGATATTAAAAGGAAACGTTTCGAACGGGGAAAGGAGTGTCTGCAAACAAACCCGGTTTCATTTAAGTATTCCTCGAAAAATGCCGAATAAATATTCATGAAGTTCGGAGCGCTTCTTGTATTCATAAGCTCACTGTTTCTTTTTGAGACAGTGGCGACCGGGGCGCCTGCAACACTTACCTACCAAGGGCGGATCGTACGGTCGGACGGGACTCCCTTAGAGCACTCGAATGTCAGTTTTATATTCCAGCTCACCGACCCGTCAGGCCAATGCGTGATCTACCAGGAGCAGGTCACCGGTATTAATATGACAAATTCCAAAGGTGTCTTTGATGTGCCGATTGGAAAAGGTGTCGTCAATTATCCTTTGAGTGGCTCGTTCACAGTTCTTGATGCTTTCAATAATACATCTAATTTTGTTTGCGGCGCTTGTGTCGGTTACGACTGTGCGAACAGCACGAGCAATTATGCGCCGTTGATGACGGACGGCCGTGTTCTGCGCGTGCAGTTTCATGATGGAGCGGGGTGGAGAACGGTTTCTCCTGACAGTTTGATTCGTTCCGTGCCTTATGCGGCGTATTCGATGTCGGCGCAAAAGCTGGGCACCAACGTTGCTTCTGACTTTATTTTAAAAACGGGAATTCCCACATGTTCCACCAATCAGTTTTTGGCGTGGAACGGAAGTGCTTTGACTTGCGGTACGATGAGCACGGGAAGCACTTCGGGAACTGTGGTTGCTGGGGATGATCCGCGCTTAAGCGATGCGCGTCCGCCAACAGGAAGTGCTTCGGGAGACCTCAGTGGTTCGTACCCAGGACCCACGGTGACGAAGCTGCGCGGACAGAGTATCTCCGCGACGGCACCGGTGGCGGGGCAATTCTTTAAATATGACGGCACACAGTGGAGTGGTGCGACCATCGCGATGAGTGATGTCACAAATTTAAATTCAACCTTGAACAATTATCATACGGTGTCCGCGTTCAATATGGCGGTGGCGGGAGCCAACTGTGCTCAGCATGAAACTCCGTATTGGAATTCGGTGAGCAATTCTTTCTTATGTCAGGCGATCAATGTGTCTGTTGCTGGGGATGTGAGCGGAACTATTGGTGCGGTTTCCGTTAATAAAATCAAAGGCGTTACTGTAGACACAACAGGATTAACTTCCGGGCAGATTCTTAAATACGATGGAACTAAATGGGCTCCTGCTAACGAC
>Ga0182746_1000466_pt1 | contig 55048 bp, 57 predicted proteins | sample eDN3rd30CBELigOP_FD_128881 | JGI IMG/M metagenome (GOLD analysis project Ga0182746, IMG submission 128881) | Enriched Organic Plus compost microbial communities from Emeryville, California, USA - eDNA 3rd pass 30_C BE-Lig OP (version 2) (version 2) ...
AGACCGCGTCGCCGCCCTTGCACCCTGGCTCGAGCACTACAACACTGGACGACGCCACTCAGCCCTCGGAGGCCAGCCCCCGATCAGCCGACTGCAACCAACGTGACGGCCGGGTACACCTAGTCGCGCTCCACCGCCGCGAGCACGGCCTCGATCGTCTCGGGGTCTTCGAGCACGCGGAAGTGCCCGATCACCGCGACCCGCACGTTCGTCGCGCCGGGCAGTTCGCTGCCCTCGGGGATGTGCGGGTCGAACGACGGCGCGATCGAGGTGATGCGCGCGTTGACGGCGAGCTCCTCGGCGAGCGTGCGGATGACAGGGTGCCGCGGGCTGAAGGTGCGGATCGCGGGAGTGATCGAGTAGCGCGCGAGCCGCGATCCCGCGAACGGCGTCGCGACGGTGACGAGCCGGTCGATGCGCCCCTCGTCGTCGCCGAGCATCGCCGACTTGCCGATGAGCCCGCCCTTGCTGTGCCCGACGAGCGCGACGCCGCGCAGGTCGAGTTCGCGCAGCCGGTCGAGCACGCGCAGCCCCGACCACGGGATCGGCCGGGAGTTCACGCCGAGCGCCGGGACGACGTGCACGGGATGCCCCGCCGCGTTCAGCCGCTCGGCGATCGGCCGCAGGAAGTGCCAGCGCTCGTACACCCCGGGCACGAGCAGCACGGGCCGCCGGTCGCCGTGCGCGTAGGCCTCCGGCACGGGCACCGGGAGGCCCAGCCCGCGCATCCGCAGCGCGTTCGGGTAGTCCGACAACAGGTGCCGGGCGTACTCGAGGCGTCTCATCGGCCGCTCTCCGCTCATCCGGCCTCCGTGAATCCGGCGATGTGCCGCGCGATCGTCACCGGGTCGGTGTGCATGATGACGTGCGGGCCGCGCACCTGCACGAAGCGCGTCGTCGGACCGCGCTCGGCGAGCATCCGTCCCCACTCGACCGGAACCACGGGGTCGATGTGCCCGGTGATGACGAGGGTCGGCGCGGCGTGCTTCGGGATGCGGTCCTCGAGCCGGTCGCCGATCAGGTGCGGCAACTGGCGCCACAGGTACGGCAGGCCGCAGCGCACGAGGTAGTCGGTCACGGCGATGACGATCACCCGGAACGGCTCGCGCGTGCCGTCGCGCAGCAGGGTGCCGATCGCCCGCCACGTCGAGCGCGATTCCGGCGGCAGGGTCGGGGCGAGCGCGACGATGCGGTCGGAGACATCCGGATGCCGCTCCGCGAGCACCGAGACCACTTGCGCGCCCATCGAGTGGCCGACGAGCACGGGGTTCTCCAGTCGCGACTCGCGCAGGAACCCGGCGAGCACGGCCGCGTGGTCGGCGAGGGTGACGTCCCGGCGCGGGTCGGGGGCGGCGCCGTAGCCCGGGAGGTCGACGAGGTACACCCGCCCGCGCTTCGCGAGTTCGCGCGCGAGCGGGCGGAAGTACCGCGACGACACCCCGATGCCGTGCACGAGCACGAAGCTGCGCGCCGGCACGTCCTCCGGGCCGGGGAAGCGCTCGATCGCGATCGTCAGGTCGTCGTGGCGCTGCCGGCTGCGGAAGTAGCGCGTGCCGCGGAACGAGCGCGCCCGGAACGCGTCCTCGCCGCGCGGGCGGAACCGGCGCGGCAGCGGACGCATGCCCTGAGTCTAGGAACCGTCAGGAGGCGGAATCCTGAGCGCCCGCGCCGGTGAGCAGCACGGACGGGTCCTCGGCGAGCAGTTCGCGCACGCGCGGGATGACGACCTTGCCGTACAGCTCGATCGCGTGCATGGCGTGCTCGTGCGGCACGGTGCCGGCGGTGTACTTGAGGTCGAAGCGCTGCACCCCGAGGGTCCGGACAGTGTCGGCGATCTTGCGCGCGACGGTCTCCGGGCTCCCCGTGTGCTGGGCGCCTGCGACGATCTCCTGCTCGAAGTGGTCGCGCGTCATCGGGCCCCAGCCGCGCTCGGCGCCGATGCGGTCGAACATCGCCTTCTGGTGGGGCCACAGGATGTCGGCCGCCTCCTGGTCGGTGTCGGCGATGAACCCGGGCGAGTGCACGGCGACCGGCAGGTCGGGCTGCCCGAGCTGGGCGAGCGCCCGGCGGTAGAGGTCGACGTAGGGCGCGAACCGGGCGGGGGCGCCGCCGATGATCGCGAGGGTGAGCGGGAATCCGTAGCGCGCGGCGCGGACGACCGACTCGGGGCTGCCGCCGACGCCGACCCACGTGCGGATCGAGCCGGATTCGGTCTTCGGGTAGACGTGCTGGTCCACGAGCGCGGCGCGCGTCCGCCCCTCCCACGTCACGGGCCCCTCCTTGAGCAGCTCGTGCAGGAGGTCGATCTTCTCCTCGAAGAGCTTCTCGTAGTCGGTGAGCGGGAAGCCGAACAGCGGGAACGACTCGGTGAACGACCCGCGGCCGAGGATGATCTCGGCGCGGCCCCTCGAGATGCCGTCGAGCGTCGCGAAGCGCTCGAACACGCGCACCGGGTCGTCGGAGGACAGCACGGTGACGGCGGTGCCGAGGCGGATGCGCTCGGTGCGCGCGGCGATCGCGGCGAGCACGAGCTCGGGGCTGGAGATCGCGAAGTCGTCGCGGTGGTGCTCGCCGACGCCGAAGAAGTCGACGCCGAGCGAGTCGGCGTAGACGCCCTGCTCGACGACGTCGCGGATGACCTGCCCGTACGGGACGGGGTTGCCGTCGAGGTCGACGGTGACGTCGCCGAAGGTGTCGAGGCCGAGTTCGACGGTGGTGCCGGGCTGCTCCGCGCTGCCGAGAGTTGTCATGTCACCATTCAACCGTCCCACCCCTCCCCACATTCCACAGGTTTGTGCAATCCCCAGCTTGGAGTCTCGGGTTCTCCTTAGGCTCGAGAACATGAGAACTCCTGTGATCCGAACCGCCCTGGTGGCCGTCGCCGCCACCCTCCTGCTCGCAGGATGTTTCGGTCCCGCGCCCACGACGCCGACCACGCCCGTCGACGGCGGCGGCGACGCCCCGCCCACGACGGTCGACCCGGCCACCGGCGAGGTCGTCTCCGGCACCGGCTACAGCTACAACGCCCCCGAGGGCTGGACCCTCCAGACCGGAAACTTCGGCGCCGGCCTCGACACCGTCGTCGCCGACACGAACGACACCGACGGCTTCAGCGACAACATCAACGTCATCGTCTCCCCCGCCGGCGAACTCTCGAGCGACCAGATCGAGTCGCTCGGCGTCGCCGAGCTCGAGGGCGTCGGCGCGACCGGCGTGACCGTGCAATCGCGCATCACCGTCGCAGGCGCCGAGTCGGCCCACCTCACCGCGTCGATGTCGCAGCAGGGCACCGACTACGTGATCGACCAGTACTACCCGACCGAGCCGGGCCAGACCTACATCGTGACGTTCTCGTTCAGCCCGAACGTCTCGCAGGGCGACCGCGACGCGCTCGCGGCGAGCGTGCTCGCCTCCTGGCAGTTCCAGTGAGTCGGCTTAGCACTCGCTGACAATCCTGCAAAGCCCCTGGTCCCGCCGCGGACCGGGGGCTTTGCTCATCCCCATGAGCGACGTCGTCATCTTCGCGCCGTCCCCCGTGCTCGAGATCACGGTCGAGGAGCACGCCGGCGGGGGGGACGTCCACGTTCACGCGGGCGGGCAGGGCGTCTGGCAGGCCCGGATGCTCGAATCCCTCGGCTGCGACGTGCGACTGTGCTCCGCCCTCTCCGGGGAGACCGGCCGCGTGCTCGGGCACCTGCTCGACGTGGAGGGCATCCAGGTCGTCGGCTTCCCGCGCGAGGCGCGCGGCGGCGTCTTCGTGCACGACCGCCGCAACGGCACGCGGCAGCCCATCATCGAATCCGGCGGCGACGCCCTCTCGCGGCACGAGCAGGACGAGCTGTACGGGCTCACCCTCCGCACCGGACTGGATGCCGAACTCGTCATCCTCTCCGGGCCGCACGGCGACTCGATCCTCGCCGCCGACTTCTACCGCCGGCTCGCCGCCGACCTGCGCACCGGCGGCGTGCGCGTCGTCGTCGACCTCGCCGGCGAGCGGCTCGAAGCGGCCCTCGCGGGCGGTGTCACCGTCGTCAAGGTGAGCGACGAGGAGCTCATCGACGACGGGCGGATCACCTCGACCGACGACCTCGACCAGATCGTCGCCGCGATGCGCACCCTCCACGAGTCGGGCGCGGAGGTCGTCGTCGTGACCCGGGCCGCCGAATCCGCCCTCCTGCTCCAGGACGGCGCCGTGCACGAGATCCTCGCACCCCGGATGGAGGTCGTCGACGCGGCGGGCGCGGGCGACTCGTTCGTCGGCGCCTTCTGCTCGGTGCTCGCCCGCGGCGGGTCGATGATCGACGCCGCCCGGCTCGGCGCGGCCGCGGGAGCCCAGAACGTCACGCGGCACGGACTCGGCACCGGCGAGGCCGCGACGATCGAACGGCTGCGCGAACTCGTCGTCGTCCGGCCGCTCGCCGGCGGCGAAGCCCCGCAGGAGGCGGGCGCGCACGCGGTCGAGGTGACGCCCGACGAACTCGCCCGCCGGCTCGGAGAGGAGGTCGCGGGATGACGCGCGCGCTCATCACCAACGACGACGGGATCGCCTCGCCCGGGCTGTGCGCCCTCGCGCACGCCGCCCTCGAGGCCGGACTCGACGTCGTCATCGCCGCCCCCGCGGAGGAGGCGAGCGGATCCAGTGCCGCCATCACCGGCACCAACACGATCGCCGTCACCGGGCACACCGACGCCTCCACCATCAAGGTGGAGAAGCGCGAACTGCCCGAGGTGCCGGGGGTGCCCGCCTACAGCGTGCGCGCCGCCCCCGGGCTCATCACCCTGCTCGCGGCGCACGGCGCCTTCGGGGATCCGCCCGACCTCGTGCTCTCCGGCATCAACCGCGGCGCCAACGTCGGCCGCGTCATCGTGCACTCGGGCACCGTCGGAGCCGCCGTCACGGGCGGGGTCAACGACGCGTGCGGCATCGCCGTGTCGCTCGACGTCGGGCTCGACCCCGAGGACTTCCACTGGCAGACCGCCGCGACGATCGTCACGCGGCTCATCCCCGTGCTCCTCGAGCATCCGCACGGCACGGTGTTCAATCTCAACGTGCCCAACGTGCCGCCCGAGTCGCCGCCCGAGCTTCGCGAGGCGACCCTCGCGCCGTTCGGCATCGTGCAGACGACGATGACCGAGCCGGTCGAGGGGGATGTGCGCCTCACCGTGCGCGAACTGCCCGACGAGCCCATCCCGGGCAGCGACGCGGCCCTCCTCGCCGAAGGCTTCGCGACCGTCACCAACGTCGTCGCCGTGCAGGAGGCGGCGACCGCCGTGTTCCTCGGCCGCCGCCGCGACCGGGGCGACCTGCACGTCAGCGGCGCGCGGTGAGCGTGCGCAGCGCCGGCATCCTGCTCTGGCGGGATGCCGCGGCCGGTCGCGAGGTCTGGATCGGGCACATGGGCGGGCCGCACTGGGCGCGCAAGGACGAGCGCGCGTGGTCGATCCCCAAGGGCGAGTACGGCGACGACGAGGAGCCGCTCGTCGCGGCCCTGCGCGAGTTCGCCGAGGAGACGGGGCTGCCCGCGCCGCGCCTCGACTACGCGCTGCTCGGGGAGTACCGGTACTCGTCGGGGAAGATCCTCACCGTGTTCGCGGCGGAAGCCCCCGTCTTCGACCCGCCCGCGATCGACCCGGGCACGTTCGAGCTGGAGTGGCCGCCGCGGTCGGGGCGGATGCAGTCCTTCCCCGAGATCGACCGCGCCCGCTGGGCGACCCTGGAGGAGGCGCGCACCCGTCTCGTCGCCGCCCAGGTCCCGATCCTCGACGCCGTCGCGCCCCGCCCCGCGGGGTGACCAGCGCCTCGGCGCGGATCACCCCGCGGGGGCGGGGACCAGGGAGGCGCGGGCGCCGAGGTCGAGGAGGGCGTCGCCGGGGTGGAGGTCGGCGCCGCGGTGGGTGACGAGCACGACGACGCGGTCGGCGAGGGCCTCCCGCAGGTCGCCGAGCAAGGCCGCCGCGGTGGGCGCGTCGAGGTGCGCCGTCGGCTCGTCGAGCAGCACGACGTCGGCATCCGCGAGCAGGGCGCGGGCGACGGCGAGCCGCTGACGCTCCCCGCCGGAGAGCGCCCGGCCGCCGGGGCCGACGCGCGCGTCGAGCCCGCGCTCGCCCAGCACCCGGTCGAGCCGCACGCGGTGCAGCACGTCCCGCATCGCGTCCTCGCCGATCGCGCCCGGCTCCCCCGCGATGGCGAGGTTGCCGCGGATCGTCGAGTCGAACACGTGCGCGTCCTGCGGGCACCACGCGACGCGGCGGCGCCAGTCGTCGCGGTCGAGCATCCCGAGCGGCACGCCGTCGACGGCGACCCGCCCGGCGCTCGCGTCGAGGCCGCCGAGCAGGAGGGTGAGGAGCGTCGACTTCCCCGAGCCCGAGGGCCCCGAGACGACGAGCCAGCGACCGCGCCCGGCGTGGGCGTCCACCCCGGAGACCGCGGGCGTCGCGGCGCCCGGCCAGGTCACGGCGACCCCGTCGAGGTCGAGGCTCGCGACGCGGGCGCGCAGGGTGACCGGTCCGCCTTCCGGGGCGGCGGGGCGGGCGAGCAACCGCTCGACGTCGCCGAGCGCGGCGGTGAGCGCGGGGAGCTTCTGCGCGGCGGTGGCCGCGGCGGCGAGCGGCTCGCCGAGCGCGAGCACGAGCAGCACGACGACGGCGACGGTCGCGACGGGGGCCTGGGCGCCGGCGAGCAGCCCGCCCGCGGCGATCGAGGTGACGGCCGCGGCGAGCCCGGCGAGCGCGGGAGCCGCCTCGGCCCCGGCGGCGGCGCGCCGCTCGGCGGCGGCGAGGGCAGCGGCATCCCGGTCGATCTCGCCGAGCGCGCGCGGGGCGACGCCGTTGGCGCGGAGGTCGGCGGCGGCCCGGCCGAGCGCGGCGACCCCGCGCAGCAGCCGCCCGCCGAGCGCGAACCGGCGGCGCTCGTCGACGCGGCCGGCCAGGAACCCGCCGAGAATCGCGACGACGAGTCCCGCGCCGAGGCCCGCCGCGACGAGCACGGCCGCCTCGGGCGCGACGAGCGCCGTCGTCAGCACCGAGCCGGCGACGACGACCACCGCGACGAGCACGGGCGGCACGACGCGCGGCAGCAGGTCGCGCACGACGCCCGCGGTACCGACCAGGTAGTCGACGGCCCGGCCTCCCTCGAGCAGGTCGCGCGATCCCGCCGACCGCGCGGCGATGCCGCGCCACAGCGTGAGACGCAGGTCGTCGGTCGCACGGAACACCGCGCGGTGGGTGGCGAGCCGCTCGGCGTAGCGGGCGACCCCGCGCCCGAGGCCGAAGAAGCGCACGCCGACGATCGCGACGAGGAGGTACATGATCGCGGGCTGCTCGGCGGCCCGCACGATGAGCCAGGCCGAGAGCGCGGTGAGGGCGAGGCCGAACCCGGTCGCGGCGACGCCGAGGGCGAGGGCGCCGAGCCACGTCCAGGGCGCGGGTCCGAGGGCGAGCCGGGCGACCCGCGCGAGCGGCAGTCGCGCGGGCTCGGCGGCGACCTCCCGCGGGGCGGCGAAGGGCTCCGGGTCGGGCGCGGGCTCCTCGGCCGCGACGGCGAGGGGAGCCGCGTCGAGCGCGACGGAGCGGTCGGCGAGGGCGAGAGTCGCCTCGTCGTGGCTGACGAGCAGGATGGCGGCGCGCCCCCGGCGGCGCAGGATCGCCCCGCGCACGGCGACCGCCATCCCGGGGTCGAGGTGCGCGGTCGGCTCGTCGAGCAGCAGCACGCGCGCTCCGCGGTCGACGCGCGCGAGGGCGCGGGCGACGGCGAGGCGGCGGCGCTCCCCCGGGCTGAGGTCGGCGCAGCGCGCGTCGGCGAGGCCGGCGAGCCCCACCTCCGCGAGCAGCAGGTCGACGGCATCCGCCGCCTCCCCCGCGTAGAGCGCGACCTCGCCGCGCACGGTGTCGGCGACGGTGCGCGGATCCTGCGGCACCCAGGCGAGCGCCGCGGGGTCGGCGCCGCTCACGGTGCCGGAGACCTCGGCGCCCGCGGGCAGCACCCCGGCGAGCGCGGCGAGCACCGTCGACTTGCCCGCGCCGCTCGCTCCGGTGATCGCGACCACCTCGCCGGGCGCGACGTCGAGCGCGACCCCGGCGACGAGGGGGGTCTCACGACCCGGGAGGCGCACCGCGAGATCCCGCACGCGGACCGCCGCCGCGGGTTCGCGGCGCAGCCGCCGTACCGCGCCGGAGGTGAGCTCGCGCACCCGGGCGAGCACGGCCCGGCCGTCCTCGGCGACGTGGTGCGCCGCGCCGACCTCGCGCAACGCCGTGAAGCAGTCGGGCGCGAGCAGCAGCACGAGGAGGGCGTCGAACAGCCCGATGTCGCCCGACAACAGGCGGATGCCGAGCACGACGGCGACGACGGCGACCGACAAGGTGGCGAGCAGCTCGAGCGCGAGCGCCGAGAGGAACGCCGTGCGGAGCACCTTCCCCGCGCGGGCCGAGTGCTCGCGCTGGATGCCGGCGAGTCGCCGGGCCTGCGCCTCGGTGCGCCCGAGCCCGACGAGCACCGGCAGGCCGCGCGCGAGCTCGGCGACGTGGTCGGCGAGGCGGGCGAGGGCGTCCTGGGCCGACCGGACGCGCTCGGCGGAGTGCATCCCGATGAGCGCCATGAAGAGCGGAACGAGCGGCAGGGTGAGCACGAGGATGAGCGCGCTCAGCGGGTCGGCGACGAGCACGCGCACCCCGAGCGCGACCGGCAGCACGGCGGCGGCGATCGTCGCGGGCACGACCGCGGTGAAGTAGGAGTCGAGGTCGTCGAGGCCGCGGCTCGCGGTCACCGCGACCGACCCGGCGTCGAGGTCGCGTTCCACGACGGCGAGGGCCAGGCCGCGGCGGTGGGCCAGCTTGACCCCCGCCGCCGCCCGCCGGCCCGCCACGCCGGATGCCCACGCGCCCCCCGCGCGCAGGACCGCACCGGCGAGGGCGAGCCATGCCCCCTCCGTCTCCCCGGAGACGATGAGCCGCGTGATCCCCTCGGCGATCAGCACGAGCGCCGCCGCGCGGACCAGCGCCGCGCCCACGAGCGCGACGAGCGTCGCCCGCGGCACCCCCTCGAAGCCCCGCCGCATCCGGATCAGCGTCCCGCGCGCACGGCGGGCACCACGGGGTGCGGCGCCGGGATCTGCGCGGCCGACAGCCGGCGGCGGAACACCCAGTAGCTCCACGCCTGGTAGGCGAGCACGACCGGGAGGCCGACCGCGGCGACGACCGTCATGACGCCGAGCGTGTAGTCGCTGCTCGAGGCGTTCGCGACGGTGAGCGTGAACGCGGGGTCGATCGTCGACGGCAGCACGTTGGGGTAGACGGCCGAGAAGATCGCCGTCGCGCCGGCGACGAGGAACGCCGAGAACGCGAGGAACGCGCGACCCTCACGGCGCTTCCGGGCGGCGAGCCAGCCGAGCACCGCCGCGACGGCGGCGACCACCACGAACGCCCACGACCACGGGGGGCCCGACTGGAACTGGACGAGCACCACCCAGCCGACGATCGGCAGCAGGGCGACGGGGGCCATCCGCACGACGTCGCGGCCGGCGCGCTCGCGCACCTCGCCGTCGGTCTTGAGGGCGAGGAAGGTCGCGGCGTGCACGAGGCAGAAGCCGACGACCGCGAGCCCGCCGAGCACGGCGACCGGGGTCAGCCAGACGAACGGCCCGCCGACGCGGTCGCCGTGGCCGTCGATGGGAAGGCCCGTCGTGGTGAGCGCGAGGGCCGCGCCGATGCCGAACGCCGCGAGGAACGAGCCACCGCCGAGCGCGACATCCCACCACCGCCGCCAGCGGTCGGTTGAACCCTTCCCCCGGTACTCGATCGCGACAGCGCGGAAGATGAGTCCGATGAGCACGAGCACGAGCGGCACGTAGAGGGTCGAGAACAGGGACGCGTACCAGAGCGGGAACGCCGCGAACGTCGCCGCCCCCGCCGTGATGAGCCACACCTCGTTGCCGTCCCAGACGGGGCCGATGGTGTTGAGCATGAGCCGGCGCTCCTGCTCGCCGCGGGCGCGGACGAGGAGGTGCATGCCGACGCCGAAGTCGAAGCCCTCGAGCAGCAGGAAGCCGATCCAGAGCACCGCGATGGCGACGAACCAGATGGTGGGAAGGATCTCCACGTCTCTCTCCTCTTAGTAGGCGAACGCGAGCACGTCGTCGCGGCGCTCGGGGTGGTCGGGGTCGGCCGGGTCGTCGTCGTGCGGCGCCAGTTCGGGCAGGGCGCCCGCGACGCCGGCCCGCACGTAGCGCACCAGCAGGGCGACCTCGACGACGAGCAGCACGAGGTAGACGCCGCCGAGCGAGACGAGCGAGAAGATCAGCTCGCCCGCGGTGACGCCCGGCGAGACGGCCGCGGCGGTGAACATGTAGACGCCGTCGATGCCGCTCGCATCCGGGTTGGGGGCGACGACGAAGGGCTGACGGCCCATCTCGGTGAACACCCAGCCGGCGATGTTCGCCCCGAACGGCGCGAGGATGCCGAACACGGCGAGCCGCATGAGCCACGGCGAGCGCGGCACCGTTCCCTTGCGGGTCAGCCACAGCGCGACGACGGCGGCGAAGGCGGCGAGGGCGCCGAAGCCGATCATGATGCGGAAGCCCCAGTAGGTGACCTCCATGAGCGGCAGGTACTCGATCGTCTGGCCGGCGCGCTCGCCGTACCGCGGGTCGTCGGGCAGGGTCAGCCCGTACTCCTCCTGGTACTGCGGGATCAGGTCGTTGATGCCGGGCATCTCGGTCTCGAAGTCGCCCTTGGCGAGGTAGGAGAGCAGGCCCGGGATGGCGATGATCGTCGTGATCGACTCGCAGTCCTGCGATCCGAGGTCGCCGATCGAGAGCACCGAGAACTCGGTGCCGGTGTGGCACGCGGCCTCCGCGGCGGCCATCTTGAGCGGCTGCTGCTCGTACATGAGCTTCGCCTGGAGGTCGCCGGTAAGGGCGACCCCGCCGAAGCCGACGATCGCGACGACCGCTCCGAGGCGCAGCGACGTGAGCCAGACGCCGTGGTCCTTCGCGTCGCGGCCGGGGATGTCGGGGGCCTCGCCGACGACGACGCGACCGGTGGCATCCACGGTGTCGATGCCGTCCGTGCGGCGCCGCCAGAGCTGGTACCAGGCGATGCCGAGCAGGAAGCCGCCGGCGACGGCGACCGCGCCGAACAGGGTGTGCGTGTAGGCGGCGAGCGCGGTGTTGTTGGTGAGCACCGCCCAGATGTCGGTCATCACCGGGCGGCCGTCGACGAGTTCGACGCCGACCGGGTGCTGCATCCACGAGTTCGCGACGATGATGAAGAACGCGCTGACCCACGAGCCGATGACGGCGAGCCAGAGGGTCGCGAGGTGCACGCGCTTCGGGAGGCGGTTCCAGCCGAAGATCCACAGGCCGAGGAAGGTCGACTCGACGAAGAAGGCGAGCAGGCCCTCGAGCGCGAGCGGGGCGCCGAAGACGTCGCCGACGAAGCGGCTGTACTCGCTCCACGCCATCCCGAACTGGAACTCCTGCACGAGGCCGGTGGCGACGCCGAGGATGAAGTTGACGAGGTACAACTTCCCCCAGAACTTGGTCAGCCGCAGCCACTTCTCGTCGCCGGTGCGCACGTACCGGGTGTGCAGGATCGCGACGACGAGGCCGAGCCCGAGGGTCAGCGGCACCATGAGGAAGTGGTAGACGGTCGTGATGCCGAACTGCCAGCGGGCGATGTCGAGCGGGTCCACTCGTGCTCCTTCGAGTTCTACGCGGTGTAGAACTCATTTCTACACCCTGTCGAAGTAGTTCGACACGATGTAGAATCACTGAGTGGCGAACCTCGGACAGCTCGAACGGGCGGTGATGCAGGCCCTGTGGGATGCGGGCGAACCGTGCTCCGCGTACGACCTGCTGCCCGGACTCACCGCCACCGAGTCCGGCGAACCGCTCGCCGCCACCACCGTGCTGACCGTGCTCGGCCGGCTGGAGAAGAAGGGCCTGGTCACCGCCGACCGCAGCGCGCGCCCGCACCGCTACGTCGCCGTGCGCTCGCGCGAAGACCACGTCGCCGACCTCATGCACGAGGTGCTCGGCGACGCCGCCGACCGCACCGCCGTGCTCGAGCGCTTCGTCGGCGGGGTCTCCGCCGCCGACGCCGACCTGCTGCGCCGGCTCCTCGGCGACCGCTGACCCCACTCCCCCTGCGACACTGGGGGGATGATCGTCGACCCGGGCCTCGCCGCGATCGCGGCCGTCGTGCTCGGCGTCATCGCGATCGCCCTCGCCGTGCCCGTGCCGATCGCGCTCGCCCGCGCCGCGTGGCCGAGCCGCGCCCCCGCGCGCGCCCTCGTGCTGTGGCAGGCCATCGCCCTCGCCGGAGGGTTCTCGATGATCGGCGCGCTCGTCGGCGCGGGCCTCGCGCTCGTCCCCCACCACACGCTCATCGGCGGCATCGTCATCGGCACCGCGGTCGGGCTGGCCGGCCACCTGCTCGGCCACCTCGCCGCGACCGTGCTCTCCGTCATCCGCTCCCGCCACCGGCACCGGGCGCTGCTCGACCTGCTCACCTCCCCCGACCCGGAGCGCCCGTCGACCCTCATCCTCGACGCGCCGACCCCGGTCGCCTACTGCCTGCCGCAGGGTTTCGGCTCGGTGACCGTGCTCTCCCGCGGGCTGCTCGATCGCCTCTCCCCCGACGAGCTCGCTGCCGTCGTCGCCCACGAGCGCGCGCACCTCGAGCAGCGGCACGACATCGTGCTCGTCGCGTTCCGCGCGTGGCACTCGGCGCTGCCGTGGTTCCCGATCGCCGCGCGGGCCGCGGAAGAGGTCGCCGTGCTCGTCGAACTGCTCGCCGACGACCGGGCCCGCCGCACCATCCCCGACGACGTCCTCGCCCGCGCCATCGCGACCGTCGCCGCCGCCCCCGAGGGCACCCTCACGGACGCCGGCCGCCCCCGTCCGCTCTCCAGCACCCGCGACCGCGTGCGCCGCCTGGTGGGCTGAGTGCGCGAAATGCCCTTATCTGCAGCACTCGCGCGCGAGTTGCGCAGAAAGGGGCATTTCGCGAGCCCACCCTCCGCTCAGGGAGCGAGCACGCGCAGGTAGAGCAGCATCGCGTCGTCGCTGCCCGGCTCGACGCAGGTGAACCCGTACCGCTCGTAGAAGCGGCGCGCGCCGGCGTCGGGTGAGTCGACGCCGATCTGGATCTCACCGCATCCCCGCACCCCGCACTCGGCGAGGAACGCGTCCATGATCGCCCCGCCGATGCCGCCACCGCGCCGGTCCGGGATGACGTAGAAGTCCTCGACCGCCGCGACCGGCCCGTCGTAGTAGAGGCTCGGCCGGAACGCCGCGGAGAGGAATCCCGTCGCCTCGCCCGCCGTCTCGGCGAGCAGCACGAGCAGGTCGGGGCGGTCGAGCATCCCGGTGAGCCGTCGCGCGAACTCCCCCGCCGCCGGACCCGGGGTCTCGAACTCGGCGTTGAAGTCCGCGAGCATCCGCCCGACGACTCCCGCATCGGCGGGACCCGCGGCGCGCACCGTCGTCATCCCGCCACGCTAACCCCGCGGGGCGGGCACGCGAAGTGCCGAAATCCGCAAGGTGGGCCCGCGAGATGCGCCGAAATGGGCATTTCGCGGGCCAACCCCGCTACGCGCGATACACCGTGCGCGCGTAGTCGTGGTACGGGGCGGGGGCGACGGTGGCGCGGATCTTCACCTGGCGGTGCTCGCGGTCGACCTGGGGCTTGGCCGAGATCGGGTCCTCGCCCCAGACGACCTCGACGACCTCACCCTCGGGCACGTCGTTGTCGAGCGTCGCGAGCGACATGTAGAGCTGGTCGTACGCGATGTAGCCGGCGTCGGTGGAGATGCCGACGAGCGCGCCGTCCTTCTCGACCCGGTCCATCTGGTAGAAGCCGTAGCGCGCCTTCGGGAAGTCGAGGAACTTCGCCGGGATGCCCGGCTCGAGCTGGCTGCGCACGATCGCGGCGACGTCGTCGGCGTTCCAGATGAGCGTCACCTTGCGGCGCTTCGGCGACTCCGCGATCCTCTCCAGCGCCTCCCGGCCGTGGAAGTCGTGGTCGAAGCGCACCGACTTGCCCAGGCCCAGGTCGTACGGGGTCAGGTAGTAGTCGTGCACGTCGGTCGAGGAGAGCGACCCGCCGATCGACCCGGCACGCGCCGCGGGCAGCCACTCCCGGTACTCGGCGAAGTCGTCGTCGAAGATCGCCGGGAACGGCGTCGGCACCCACCCGGACTCGAGCGGCGACGACGAGTACGCCTTCGCCCCGACCTGGCGGATGCCGTACTCGGCCCCCGCCTCGAGCATCGCGTCGCGCACGACGTCGATGTCGGCGTAGTCGCCGTAGAACTCGAAGCCCGGCTGGCCCGCCATCCCGTGCCGCAGCGCGCGGACCTCCTTGCCGGCGATCTGAACCTGCGCGATGTGGAAGAACTTCACCTCCGGCACCGGGCCGCCCCACAGTTTCTCCATCACGTGGTCGGCGTCCGGCCCCTGGATCTCCAGCCGGAAGAACGTCGGGTCGCCGTCGCGCATGTGCGAGTTCGGCTCGAGGCGCTGGTGCACGTCCTGCCCCGCGGCCTGCGCCTTCTCGGCGTTGAATCGCACCCAGTCGATGAGGATGTGGTGCCCGATGAGCACGATCCCCTCGGGCCCCTCGTGGTTGTAGAAGAGGATGCCGTCGCCGATCAGGTAGCCGTCCTTGTTGACGGCGATGAGCTGCTTGGCGACGCCGGCGCGGAAGTTGGCGAACGTGTTCGGCGAGATCGCCGAGAGCATCGGGATGAGGTCGGAGCCCCACAGGAACAGCTGCGTCATGTGGTGGGACTGGTCGAGGATCGCGACCGAGTCGCTCCACGCGCGCTGCTCGTCACGCCAGTTGGTGAACTCCGGCTTGATCGGGAAGGTGATCGACGGCCAGTCCTGGTTGCGCAGCAGTTCGACGGGGTTGCCGACGCGGGCGATGGCCTGGGCGAGCGATTCGGTCATGGGTCCTCTTTCGTCGTTGAAGGAGCGTGTCGGCAGTGTAGGAGCGGGCCTCCGCGGGGTCTCGCCTCCTCTCTATGAAAGGAAGTAGGCTCCGGGAATGGCCCGCCAGTCCAACGGAGCGTCGGCGATCAGCCGGGTGGTGAAGCTGCTCGACACCTTCACCTTCGAGGCGCCGTTCCTCACCCTCAGCGAGATCTCGGAGCGCTCGGGCATCCCGCTGTCGTCGGCGCACCGCATCGTCACCGAACTCGTCGAGCACGGTCTGCTCGAACGGATGCCCGACCGCTCCTACCGCGTCGGCAACCGGCTCTGGGAGATGGGCAGCCGCACCCCCGGCGCCCTCGGACTGCGTGAGATCGCCCTGCCCTACCTGCACGCCATCCAGTCGCGCGTGCGGCAGCACACCCAGCTCCTCGTCCGCTCCGGACTCGACGTGCTCGTCATCGAGCGGCTGTCGCACCGGGATGCCGTCGTCAACGCGTCGATCGTCGGCGGGCGCATCCCGGTGCAGCACTCGTCGAGCGGCATCGTGCTGCTCGCGGCCGCCGAGGAGGACCTCGTGCCCGACGTCGTCGCGCGCGGGCTCGACCCGATCACGGCATCCAGCCTGCGCACCGAGGAGGAGCTACGGGATGCCGTGGCGAGCGCCCGCCGGGTCGGCTACGCGGTCTCCGAGGGGTGGATCTTCGAGGAGTCCCGCGGCGTCGCCGTGCCGGTGCGCGGCTCGCAGGATGTCGTCGTCGGCGCCCTCGGCGTCGTCGTCCCGAACGACCACTCCCCCGTCGACGACCTCGTGCGGCTGCTCCGGCTCGCGGCGGACGGCATCTCGGATGCCCTCCTGCGCTCCTACCTCCCGCCCGGGCATCCGCACGCCCGACCCGGCGGGGTCTACCGGCAGCTCGTGTCGTCGTCGGAGAAGTCGATGGAGTACTTCGAGCACCTCCTGGAGGAGCGGCCCGCGGGGTGAGCTCAGACGTACTGCGAGAGGCGGGGGTAGACGCGCCGGGCGTTGTGCTCGTAGATCGCCGCCCGCTCCTCGGCGGAGATCGGCGCCGCCTCGAGGTACGTCCCGGTGTCGTCCCACCCGGACCCGGTCTCGGGGTTGTCGCCGCGCACGGCGCCGAGCATCTCGGAGCCGAAGAGGATGCGCTCCGTCGGCACGACGTCGAGCAGCAGGTCGATGCCGGGCTGGTGGTAGACGCACGTGTCGAAGTAGATGCGCTCGGTCGACCCCTCGAAGTCCCAGCCTTCGCGCACGCTCATTCCCTGGAAGCGCCCCCAGTGGAAGGGCACCGCCCCGCCGCCGTGCGGGATGACGAGCCGCAGCCCCGGGTGGTCTTTCATGAAGCCGGTGGCGAGCGCCTGCACGTAGAACGTCGTGTCGGCCGACAGGTAGTACGAGCCGGTGGTCTGGAAGAACGGGTTCTCGGCCTGGCTGACGTGCAGCATCCCGGGCACGTCGAGTTCCTGCATCGCCTCCCACAGCGGCCACCAGTAGCGGTCGCCGAGCCCGGGGCCGGCCCAGTACCCGCCAGTCGGGTCGGGGTTGACGTTGACGGCGACGAAGCCGAGCTCCTCGACGAGGCGCCGCAGTTCGCGCACGGAGGCGTCGATCGGCGCGCCCGGTGACTGCGGCAGCTGCCCGACGGGGATGAACTTCCCCGGGAAGAGGTCGCACACGCGCTTGATGAGGTCGTTCTGCCGCGTCGTCCAGGCGAGCGACGTCGACTGGTCGCCGACGTGGTGCCCCATCCACGACGCGCGCGGCGAGAACAGGGTCGCGTCGATGCCGCGCTCGCGCTGCACCCGCAACTGCCCGCCCTCGATGGAGGCGCGGATCTCGTCGTCGGTGACCGGGAACGGCCCGTCGGTCGGCGCGGGACCGCCGTCGAGCGCCGCGACCTGCGCCTCGCGCCACGCACCCACTCCCGGCGGGGTCGTCGTGTAGTGGCCGTGGCAGTCGATGATCACCCCTCGAATGTAGCCAAAATTGTCGACGATTCCGAGGGGGTAGCATGGCGCCGCCTGAAGGAGGCCCCCAGGATGTCGAACCCCCGCATCGAGACGCCCGCGACGGGCCTCGAGCGCCTGTTCCGCGCGGATGTCGTCGTCGGCCCGGTCGAGGACTACGGCGTGACGAGCGCAGGCCGCCGGCGCGTCGTGCCGATCCTCGGCGGCCGGCTGAGCGACGGCGTCGACGCCGAGGTGCTGCTGGGCGGCGCCGACTGGCAGGTGCTGCGCGCCGACGGAGTGCTCGAGATCGACACCCGCTACTCTGCGCGCACGAGCGACGGCGAGCTGATCCACCTGCGCACCCAGGGGGTGCGGGCGGGGTCGCCCGAGGTGCTCGAGGCGGTGCTGCGCGGCGACCCGGTCGCGCCGGACGAGTACTACTTCCGCGTCGTCGTGCACCTGGAGAGCTCGGCGCCGCGCTTCGCGCTGTGGCAGGACTCGATCATCGTCGCGGCCGCGGCGCGCACGGCCGACACGGTCGCGTACGACGCCTACCGCATCCTCTGACGCCGGCCCCGAGCCCGAGGACCCGAAGGTACCGCCGCCGCCGGGCACCCGCCACCACGCGGTGCCCGGCGACGACGGAGGTCTCAGATCGAGCGCAGGATGACCGCGGAACCCTGGCCGCCGCCGCCGCAGATGCCGGCGGCGCCGAGCGAGCCGGATCCGGCATCCACGAGCTGGCGGGCGAGCGTGCCGACGATGCGCGCTCCCGAGGCCCCGACGGGATGCCCGAGGGCGATCGCGCCGCCGTGGGCGTTGACGATGTCGCCCGAGATGCCGAGCAGATCGACGCTGCGCACGGCGACCGCCGCGAACGCCTCGTTGATCTCGACGGCCTTGAGGTCCGCCGCCGTCGCTCCGCCCTCGACGCGCGCGAGGGCGGCGTGGATGGCGTTGGCCGGCTGGGCGTGCAGGCGCACGTCGGGACCGGCGACGGCCGCGTGCGCCTCGATGCGCGCGAGCGGCGTGATGCCGCGCGCGGCGGCGGTCTCCTCCGACATGAGCACGAGCGCGGCGGCGCCGTCGGTGATCTGCGACGAGTTGCCCGCGGTGATCGTGCCGTCGGCGGCGAAGGCTCCGCGCAGCTTGCCGAGCGTCTCGACGGTGGTGTCGGCGCGCACGCCGTCGTCATCCGTCACGACCGTCTCGCCCGCGCGCGAGGTGAGCGTGTAGGGCGCGATCTCTTCCGCGAGCCAGGCCGCGGAGGCGGCGGCGCGCTGGTGCGACGCGGCCGACCAGGCATCCTGCGCCGCACGGTCGACGCCGTGTTCGGCGTTGCCCGCCTCGGTCGAGGCGCCCATCGAGCGGTGTTCGTAGGCGTCGAGGAGCGCGTCGTGCTCGAGCGTGTCGACCATCTCGATCGCGCCGTACTTGTGGCCGGCGCGGCTGCGCACGGCGTGCGGGGCGCGCGACATCGACTCCATGCCGACGGCGACGGCGATCGTCGCCTCGCCCGCCTCGATATTGCGCGCGGCGGCGATGACGGCCTCCATGCCGGAGAGGCACACGGCGTTGATCGACATCGCGGGGGCGCTCAGCGGGATGCCCGCGCCGACCGCCGCCTGGCGGATCGGGCCCTGGCCCGCGGCGGCGGGCAGCACTTGGCCGCCCCAGACGCGGTCGACCTCGCCCGGGTCGACCGACGCGCGGCCGAGCGCGGCCGTGATGGCGTGCGCGGCGAGGTCGGACGCCGGGATGTCGGCGAACCGGCCGGTGAATCGTGAGAACGGGGTGCGGGCGTATCCCGCGATGACGACGGCCATCAGGCCACTCCCTCCGCGACGGTGAACGGGGCTCCGGTGAGCTCCCTCAATTCTTCGACGGATTCGCCCGGCGCGAGCTCGCGCAGCACGAGTCCGCCGTCGACGATGTCGAACACGGCGCGGTCGCTCACGATGCGGTCGACGACGCCGACGCCGGTGAGCGGCAGGTCGCACGTCTCGACGATCTTCGGCGAGCCGTCCTTGGCGACGTGCTCGGTGACCACGATGACGTAGGGCGTGCCTGCGACGAGGTCCATCGCGCCGCCCATGCCCTTCACGAGCTTGCCGGGGATGGTCCAGTTGGCGAGGTCGCCGTTGGCGGCGACCTGGAGGGCGCCGAGGATCGCGGTCTTCACGTGGCCGCCGCGGATCATGCCGAAGCTCGTCGCCGAGTCGAAGATCGCGGCGCCCTCGAGCAGGGTGATCGTCTGCTTGCCGGCGTTGATGAGGTCGGCGTCCTCCTCGCCCTCGAACGGGAACGGGCCCATCCCGAGCACGCCGTTCTCGCTCTGCAGGGTCACCGAGACGCCCTCGGGGAGGTTGTTGGCGACGAGGGTCGGGATGCCGATCCCGAGGTTCACGTAGTCGCCGTCCTGGAGGTCGCGGGCCGCGATCGCGGCCATCTCGTCACGCGTCCACATGGCTCACGCCACCTCCTTCGGGCGCACGGTGCGCTGCTCGATCTCCTTGGTGAGGTCCTCGCACTGCACGAGGCGCTGCACGTAGATGCCCGGGGTCATGATGTCGTCGGGCTCGAGGGCATCCACGATGTTCTCGGCCTCGGCGAGCGTCACCGTGCCCGCCGTGGCGACGAGCGGGTTGAAGTTGCGCGAGGTGAGCCGGTAGCGCAGGTTGCCGTAGGTGTCGGCGGTGTGCGCGCGCACGAGGGCGATGTCGGCGACGATGCCGCGCTCGAGGATGTAGCGGCGCCCGTCGAACTCGGCCTCGGGCTTGCCTTCGGCGATCGGGGTGCCGACGCCGGTCGCGGTGTAGAAGCCGGGGATGCCGGCACCCCCCGCGCGGAGGCGCTCGGCGAGCGTGCCCTGCGGCACGAACTCGACGTCGAGCTCTCCGGAGAGGTACTGCTCGGCGAAGAGCTTGTTCTCGCCGACGTACGAGGCGAGCACCTTCTTCACCTGGCGGTTCTCGAGCAGGAGGCCCAGGCCCTTGCCGTCGACGCCCATGTTGTTGCTCACGATCGTGAGGTCCTTCGCACCGCTGTCGCGCAGCGCGCGGATGAGGTTGGTCGGGTTGCCGCTCAGGCCGAACCCGCCGACCGCGATGGTCATGCCGTCCTGTACGAGGCCCGCGAGCGCTTCCGCCGCCGAGGGCCAGATCTTCTGCGCCATTCCGCTCCTTCGCGTCCACATCGTGGTCGGCGCCAGGCTAAGCACGAAGGGCCGGTCTTGTCGAAGAACGGTCGGAATGTGGCCACTCGGCGGACACTGTGTCCATAATGTGGACATGACGGCGGTTCCCGGCACCCAGGTCATCGGCCGCGCGGCGGCCGTGCTGCGTGCCGTGAGCGGGGCGATGCCGCGCGGCCTCGGCACCACCGCCGTCGCGACCGCAACCGGCCTCTCCCGCCCGACCGCGCACCGCCTCCTCGCGTCGCTCGCCGCGGAGGGGTTCGTCGACCACGACGCCGCCACCGGCCGCTGGGTCCCCGGCCCCGAGCTCTATCTCCTCGGCGCCGTCGCCGCCGAGCGCTACGACGTCACGGCCGTCGCCCGACCCGTCGTGGCGTCGCTCGCCGACGCGACGGGCGAGAGCGCGTTCCTCTCCGCCCGTCGCGGCGACGAGACGGTGTGCCTGTTGCGGGAGGACGGCGCCTTCCCGATCCGTTCGCACGTGCTCTACGAGGGCATCCGCTTCCCGCTCGGGGTCGCCTCGGCGGGGCTGGCGATCCTCGCCTTCCTGCCGGATGCGGCCGTCGACCGCTACCTCGCCACCGCCGACCTCTCCGCCTACGGGGAGGCGCACTCCCCCGAGCGCGTGCGCAATCGCGTCAGCGTCACCCGCTCGGCCGGCTACGCCGTCAATCCCGGACTCCTCGTCGAGGGGTCGTGGGGAATGGGCGCCGCCGTCTTCGACGCGGCCGGGCAACCCGCGTGGGCGCTGTCGCTGACCGGGATCGAGGCGCGCTTCTCCGCCGAGCGGCGACCGGAACTCGGGCGTCTCCTCCTCGACCACGCGCACCGGCTCACCCAGGCGCTCGGCCGCCGGTAGCCGGTGAACCGGACATGTATCGAGCGTTCGCGCTAAGTTGTGCGCGTGGCTCCAGCGGGACTCGATGAAAATGCCTGCCTGGTCCTCGTGGACTACGACAACGCCTTCCCGCCCAATGCCAAGATGCAGCCGGAAGAGATCGCGGTCCAAGTCGAGCGATGGCTCCGACAAATTGCGTCCGCGTATAGGGACCTGCGTACGTTTGAAGTGAGAATGTATGGCGGTTGGTACGACGACCAGAATCTGAGCCGCCACGGCAGCGAGGTCGCAAAGATCATTGCACTAATGCCTAAGTTCCCAATTCGTCTCTCAAATGGGCAGTTGGTCCGCGGGACTATCGGCCTCGCTACGAACCTCTTGACAGCACGCGACGCGGTTCCGCTCTTAGGAACCTACAGACAACGAGGTTCGCTACCCCGCGTCAGACTCTCAGCGCACCCGTACCCCTCGGGCTGCGCCCGAATCGATGCGACTTGCCCGGCCGCAATCCTCCGCTCGTTTACGAAGTCGACGCGGCGCGAGTGCCCCGTCGATTCGTGTGGACTGGTCAGCTCCGATGCGTTCGTGCTCCACGAGCAGAAGATGGTGGACACGTTGCTTGCGACCGACATACTGGCGGCAGGGCGCTTGAACCCCGGCTACTCGCTCGTGGTCGTGGTTTCAGGCGATAGCGACTTCGTTCCGCCGCTCCTCAACGCCAGGGAGTTCAATACCGTGCGATTCATACAGCTTCTACCTCGGCCAGAGGAAGCTTCCGAGTACTCCACTCGACTTCTAGCCGAGGCTGGCGTAGATGTGATCGAGGGGGCGGCGTGAGCGAGCTCGATGAAGTGCTTGCAGACTTCGCGGCATTCGCAGACGAGGAATCCGACGCTGCCGTCGAAGCAGATGGACGGTTCATCTTGCAGCGGAACGACAAGATCCTGACGGGTCAGATAAAGCACCACCACGATGGTCACCTGGTAGTTGAGACCGAGGGCACGACGATCCCTTACATTCGCTACCTCACGCACAATCTCGCTCGTCTGGACGTTCTTGCGCAAAGGCTCCTTGAACGGCGTGCCAACGTTGCCGGCTTCGTGGATGCCAAGGTGACACTCCAGCGTGCTGCTGAGGAGCGAGTCGAAGGGTCTGGTTTGACTCTGTTGCATACGGAGTGCGTGGAGCTATCACCTTTCTCATCGCGCGTTCTGTTCATCACTGCCGATGCGGGACACGGGAAGACGGCGCTCCTTCGGGAACACCAGTCCATCCAGGCAGAGCGTTACCTGAAGGGCGAATCGCACTACTTGTTCTGGCACCTGGACCTACAGGGGCGCCAACTTCTGCGCCTGTCGGAGGCGCTGATGGGAGATCTTGCCGACTTGCGCCTTCCGGGGCTCTGGATGCCTGCCGTGATCCGCCTTATGCGTCGCGGAGCATTGGTTATTGGCGTGGACGGATTTGACGAGCTCGCAGCCGAGCAAGGCGGAGTAAACGCGCTCGGCGCGCTCGCGTCGCTCGTGTCGCAGCTGGAAGGGCAAGGCGTGGTTGTCGCCGCATCGCGACGAACCTTCTTCGACACCGACGACTACCTTCGGCGCGGGGGAATGGTGAGGAGGGGCGTTCCCGACCCGTGCCAGTTCGATCAGATCGAACTACGGCCGTGGTCGAGACCCGACGTCGAGACCTTTTTCGGACGGGTCGAATTCGATTCTCAACGGATCAAGGATCCCGCAGGAATGTATGACGCCGTGCTCGCGGTACTCGGTGGCGACGAATCTCATCCCCTCATAACTCGACCCTTCTTGATCTCGCAGATAGCTCGTGCCTCGTTGATCTACGGCGTCTCTCCGACGGAGTTCCTACAGGCTCCGGAGGACCCATTTAGCGGAGTGGCGTCAGTGGTGTCCGCCTTCATCAAGCGCGAAGTGGAGGAAAAGTGGAAGGTCAGGGAGACGGGTGCGCCTTACTTGACTGCCGCGCAACACATCACGCTCCTCGCGGACGTAGCAGAAGAAATGCAACGCAGCCAGACCGATCGTCTGAGTCTTGAGATCCTGGAGACGATCGCGACGCTCCTCCTTGAGCAGTGGGGCATTGAGAGTAGCCTGCGCCCCCAAATCATCGAGATGGTTCGCATGCACGTGCTGCTGGTTGCGCCGCGAGACGGTGACCAGTCGTTCCGAAGCTTCGATCATCCAGAATTTCGTGACTACTTCTTCGCGTATGCACTTCGGGAACGGCTCTCCGCCACAATGAATGGCGAGCGCGTAGGTGACCTGATGCGAGTACTCGCCATCTCGCAGATGAGCGACTCGACCGCACGGTATGTGTGCTCGATGCTCGACCGAAGCCCGGCGAAGGTGATGACGTTCTTGTCATCCATGGAGTCAGCCCTCCTCGACGAGTGGAAGCCGACCTACTTGCAGCAGAACGTCGGAACTCTTATCCCATTCATGCTGAACGGGATAGACCTTGGTGAGGCGTCGTTCGCCGGCAAGGTCGTGTATTCAAGTCTCGCCTTCGAAGGCTCGCGATTGACGGGTGTCGTTCTGAAAGACGGGACATTTGTGAATGCGTCTCTTCGCGGCGCGCACTGGCGAGATGTAACCCTTGAAGGTATGGCGCTAGGCGAGCTTCAGCTCGACGGCACCGCGGCGTTCGACAACGTGCGGCTGATTCGGTGCCGGATCGAAGGCGTGCGAGTCCAAGGCGATGAAGGGGAGACCCGAGAGTATGCGCCTGCCCGGGTAAGGCGCGCTCTAGAAGGTCGCGGGTTCACGTTTGTCGACGAGGAACTTCCCCTTGACCTCACCGAAGACCAACCAGATTCCACTGCGGTGAGACTGCTGAGGAAGCTTCTCAGGATGTTCAACCGCACGACGATCATCCACGACGAGAACCTTCAGAAGCGCTTCGGCTCGGAGTTCCCGCTTCTTAATACAGAACTCATTCCATTCCTCGTCGAGCGGAAGGTGCTGGAAACCCGGAAATGGAAAGGCTCGGGTACACACCAAGTATGGGCCCTCGCCGTCAGCCTTGACGACCTACTTTCCGCGGAAGGCTCTGCGAACGAACTGGCTGAAATCTGGCAGGAACTCCAGTCCCGCCGATAACCTCGCCATTCTGCATATTGGACCGAGCCCAGGCTCTCGGCCGCCGGTAACGGGCGTCAGCCGGTCGGCGATGACGCCCTCGTTGAGCACCGAAAGCAGCACCCCGTCGTGCGTGCGGATCAGGTAACGCGCGGACACCGTCTCGGAGCCGTCGGCGCGCACGAGGTTCCAGTCGGCGCCGAGCGGCACGACCTCGCCCGAGATCGCCTCGCCCTCGACGACGCCGGCCGCGATCGGGATGACGCGGCGGTGCCCGTCGGGAACGCGGCCCGCATCCAGGGGCTCGCGACGCGCACGCGGACGCGGGCGAGCGGGGTCAGTCCGAGGTCACTCACGGGTCACCCTCCTCGGAGTCGAGGGTACGGCGGCTCACGCTCGCGGGCATCGGTAGACTCGCGTCGCCGGCACCCGAAGCAGGTCTCGCGACGAGGCGAGACGGCCGGCATGGGGAGCGCAGTGATCGAGGTACGGGGCGGCCTGTTCCTGCTGTCGACGCGCAGCACCTCCTACTGGTTCCGGCTCACCGAGCACGGGCACCTCGAGCACCTCCACTACGGCCCGTACCTCCCGGCGCAGGATGCCGACGCGCTGCGCGTGAAGCGCGAGCTGGAGCACGGCTCGGGCGTCGCCTACTCCCCCGACGACCCCGCCTACTGCCTCGACGTCATCCCGCTGGAGACCTCCGGCATCGGCCAGGGCGACTACCGCCTCTCGCCGATCGAGGTGGCGCATCCGCTCGGCTTCGACACCGACTTCGTCTACGCCGGCCACCGGCTGCTCGACGGCACGGTGCCGCACCCGACGCTGCCGACGGCGGAGGCGGGCGAGCATCCCGACGTGCAGTCGCTCGAGGTCACCCTCGCCGACGAACTCGCGGGCCTGGAACTCACCCTCGTCTACACGGTGTTCGCCGACACCGACGTCATCACCCGCCGCGCGCGCCTGCGCAACACGGGCGACGCGACGGCCGAGATCGCGCGCCTCGCGTCGCTCCAGCTGGACCTGCCCGACCGCGGGTTCACGATCCGCACGCTCGACGGCGGGTGGATCCACGAGGCGCACGCCCACGACCGGCCCGTGTCGTCGGGGGTGTTCTCGATCGGCAGCACGACGGGCGCGAGCAGCAACCGGCACAATCCCGGGTTCCTGCTCCTCTCCGACGACGCGGGCGAGGACCACGGCTGGGTCTACGGGGTCAACCTCGTGTACTCGGGTTCCCACGAGGCGCGCGTCGAACGCGACGCTCACGGCTCGGTGCGGGTGCAGTCGGGCATCCAGCCGCAGGCGTTCCGCTGGCCGCTCGCGCCGGGTGAGGCGTTCGAGTCGCCCGAGGCGGTGCTCGCCTTCAGCGACGAGGGCCTCGGCGGCCTGTCGGACCGGATGCACCGGTTCGTCCACGCCCACATCACCCCCGCGCGCTACCGCGGGGTGGAGCGACCCGTCGTCTACAACTCGTGGGAGGCGACCTACTTCGACTTCGACGAGAAGCGGCAGCTGAGCCTCGCGAAGCAGGCGGCGAAACTCGGCGTCGAGCTGTTCGTCATCGACGACGGCTGGTTCGCCGGCCGCAGCGACGACACCGCGGGACTCGGCGACTACACCGTCGACGCGAAGAAGTTCCCGTCGGGACTGCGCGCCTTCACGAAGAAGGTCGAAAGGCTCGGGATGCGCGCCGGCATCTGGGTCGAACCGGAGATGGTCAACGCCGACAGCGACCTCGCGCGGACGCATCCCGAATGGATGCTGCGAGTGCCCGGCAAGGCGCCGCGCGAGGGCCGCCACCAGCAGTTGCTCGATCTGTGCAATCCGGAGGTGTGCGACTACCTCGTCGACCAGGTCGGCCGCCTCATCGACGACGGGGGGTTCACGTACGTCAAATGGGACATGAACCGGCACCTCTCCGACGCGTATTCGCCGCACGTCGCCCACCCGGGGATGACGGCGCACCGCTTCGTCGAGAACCTCTCCGCCGTGCTCGAGCGCATCTTCGCCCCGCGCCCGCACGTGCTGCTGGAGATGTGCTCGTCGGGCGGCAACCGGTTCGACCTCGGGATGCTGCGCTTCGCCGCGATGATCTGGGCCTCCGACGACACCGACCCGATCGAGCGGCTCGAGATCCAGCAGGGGCTGTCGTACCTCTACCCGCTGTCGACGATCAGCGCCCACGTGTCCGCCTCACCGCACCAGCAGACGCTGCGCGACACCCCCCTCTCGACGCGCTTCAACGTCGCCGCGTTCGGCTGCCTCGGCTACGAGTACGACCTCGACTTCCTCACCGCCGAGGAGCGTCGGGAGATCACCGAGCAGATCGAGTTCTACAAGCTGCACCGCCGCACCTTCCAGTTCGGCCGCTTCCGCCGCGGCGCCCGCCCGCGCCCCGACCGGTTCCTCTGGCAGGTGGGCGAGGGGGATGCCGCGATCGTCGGCAACTTCCAGCGCGGCGTGCGCGCCGCCCCCGAGCGCGACGTGCTGCCGATCGCGGGGATGCGCCCCGGCATCCCGTATCGCATCGTCGCCAGGCCGCAGCGCCTCTCGCTCGACCGGCTCGGCCACCTCATCAACCACGTGAGCCCCGTGCGCCTCGACCCGGGCGGCCTCGTCATGAACGTCGTGAGCAAGCACCGCAGCCTGCCCGACGGCGTCGAGGAGTACCGCGGCACGGGCGAGATGCTCGACGCGGGCATCCGGCTGAACATGCAGTTCTCCGGCACCGGACATCACGCGTCGATGCGCATGCTCGGCGACCACGGCTCCACCCTGTACGTCATCACCCGAGAGGACGACGAATGAAGGCTCAGACGATCCGCAACCGGTACGGGTTCGGCATCGGCACGATCGGGCGGGATGCGGGCTACACGCTCATCAGCATGTTCCTGCTGTTCTACCTGTCGGACATCCTCCAGGTGTCGCAGCTGGTGTTCTCGTCGGTCACCGTGATCCTCGTCGTCGTGCGCGTGTTCGACGCGATCACCGACCCGGTCGTCGGCGTCTTCGTCGACAACACGCGCTCGCGCTGGGGCAAGTTCAAGCCGTGGATCCTCGTCGGCGTGGTGCTCGCCGGCGTGCTCATGCTGCTCATGTTCACGCCGTGGTCGCTCGACGACGCCGCGTTCATCGTCGTCTTCAGCGCCGTCTACCTCGCCTGGAGCATCGCGTTCACGGCGAACGACATCGGCTACTGGTCGATGCTCCCGGCGCTCAGCCAGGAGCAGTCCGAGCGCGAGCGCATCGGCTCGTTCGCCCGCATCTGCGCCTCGATCGGCACCTTCGCGATGGTCGTCGCGATCGTCCCCGTCTCGAACCTCGTCGGCGAGGCGATCGGCGACATGCGCTGGTCGTTCTTCGTCGTCGCGCTCGTCGTCATCGTCATCACGATCGTGCTGCAGGGCGTCATGCTGCTGCTCACGAAGGAGGACCGCGAGGTCGTCGGGCAGAGCCACACGCCGCTGCGCGAACTGGTCTCGGTGATCTTCCGCAACGACCAGCTGCTCACCGTCGCCGTCGCGTTCGTGCTCTTCATGGTCGCGTTCTCGATCACGACGAACTACGGCATCTACTACTTCGCCTACGTCTACGGCGACGAGAACATGTACTCGGTGTTCACGCTCGTGCTCGGGGTGTCGCAGCTCGCCGCGCTCGCGCTCTACCCGCGCTTCGCCCGCCTCGGCTCGCGCCGCACGCTGTTCACGGTCGCGCTCATCGCGGTGCTCGTCGGCTACGTGCTCTTCTTCTTCACCCCGCCCGGGGGCCTCGTGCTCATCGTCGTCGCGGGCGTGCTGGTGTTCGCCGCGCAGGCGATGATCCAGGTGCAGATGCTCATGTTCATCGCCGACACCGTCGAGTACGGCGAGCACAAGCTCGGGCGCCGCAACGACAGCGTCACGCTGTCGCTCCAGCCGTTCATCTACAAGCTGTCGGCCGCGCTCGCGAGCGGCGTCGTCGGCTGGTCGGTCGTGAGCTCGGGCATCTTCGACGCCCAGGGCCCCGCCGACATGACCGAGGGCGGCACGTTCGAGGTCAAGGCGGTCATGTTCCTCGCGCCCGCCGTGCTCATCGCGCTGTCCTACCTCGTCTACCGCCGCTTCTACGTCATCGACGCCGCGCGCTACACCGCGATCGTCGAGGAGCTGCGCGAGCGCCGCGTCGCCGCCGGGGCGGGCGCCGTGGTCGAGTCGGCGGAGGCCGCCGCGGCCGCCGAGACCAGGGAGGGGGATCGTGCGGGCTCCTGAGGTCACCCGCCGCAGCCGCCTGCGCGACCTCGCGCGGCATCCGCTCGGGCGCGACGTCATCGAGACGCTCGCGCACCAGGTGGGCCGGTCGCCGGCGTGGATCACGAACCCCGTCGTCGGCGCGGTGCGGCTCTCGGCGCTCCCGCGGCTCACGGGCAACCGGATCGATGCCGCCTTCGTCGACGCGCTCGTGGAACTCCTGGGCACGGTGCCGGAGGCGCCGACGCCGAACGGGATGCCGCTGCGCCGCGCGTGGTTCAAGGAGGCGGTGTTCTACCAGGTCTATCCGCGCTCGTTCCAGGACTCGGACGGCGACGGCGTCGGCGACCTGCGCGGCATCCTGTCGCGGCTCGACTACCTGAAGGCACTCGGGGTCGACGCGCTGTGGCTGTCGCCGATCTACGACTCGCCCATGGACGACATGGGCTACGACATCCGCGACTACCGCAAGATCCACGCCGAGTTCGGCACGATGGAGGACTTCGACGCCCTCGTCGCGGGGCTGCACGAGCGCGGGATGCGGCTCGTCATGGACCTCGTCGTCAATCACACCTCCGACGAACACGCGTGGTTCCAGGAGGCGCTGAACGACCCGGAGTCGCCCTACCGCGACTACTACTTCCTCGAAGCCGGCGACCCGTCCACGCCGCCGAACAACTGGCGCTCGTTCTTCTCCGGATCGGCCTGGCGGTGGTTCGAGGAGGCGGGCGTGTGGGGCCTGCACCTGTTCTCGAGCAAGCAGATGGATCTCAACTGGGAGAACGCCGCGATGCGCGCCGAGATCATGGACATGGTGCGCTGGTGGCGCGAGCGCGGCGTCGACGGGTTCCGGCTCGACGTCATCAACTACATCTCGAAGCGGCAGGGCCTCCCGCCGGGCAACGAGACGATCGGCGCCGTCACCGGGTTCACCGGCATCGAGCACTACTTCCACGGTCCGCGGCTGCACGAGCACCTCAAGCAGTTGCGGGCGGAGGGCTTCGTCGACCCGGACTGCGTGTCGATCGGAGAGACCCCGGCGATCGGGATGCACGCGGGCAAGCTCATGGTCGGCGACGACCGCGGCGAGCTCGACATGATCTTCAACTTCGACCAGCTGGAGAACCCGGGCAAGAACCGCTTCGACGACTACCGCTACGACCTCGCGTACCTGAAGGACTACTACACGCGCTGGCAGGCGGAGTACGGCGACGGCTACTGGATGAGCCTGTTCTTCGACAACCACGACAACCCGCGGATGGTGTCGAAGGTCGATCCGCGGCCCGAGTTCCGCGTGCCGGTGGCGAAGCTGCTCGCGACCGTCATGTTCACGCTGCGCGGCACCCCGTTCCTCTACCAGGGGCAGGAGATCGGCGCGGTCAACCAGCCGTTCACCTCGATCGACCAGCTCCGGGATGTCGAGAGCATCAACCTCGCGCGCGAGCTCGCGGAATCCGGACTCGGGGCGGATGTCGTGTGGGCGCGCGTGCTCGCGGGCTCCCGCGACCACACCCGGGTGCCGATGACGTGGGATGCCGAAGGCGGCTTCTCGACGGGCACGCCGTGGCTCCCGGGCTTCCCGGGGGCGGGGATCGACGTCGCCTCGCAGGAGGGCGACGCCGGCTCGGTGCTCGAGTGGCACCGGCGGCTCATCGCCCACCGCCGCGGCTCGGAGGCGCTCGTCTACGGTTCCACCACGGTGGAGCGGTCGCCGAAGTCGGTGTGGCGCTACCGCCGCCGCGCCGGCGACGAGGAGTGGCTCGTCGTGCTCAACCTCACCGACCGCGTCGTGCGGACCCGGCGCCCCGACGCGGCGTGGGAACTGGTCGAGTGCTCGGGCTCGGGCAGCGCGCGCCTCGAGCCGTACGAGGCGCAGCTCTGGCGGGTCTCCTGACCGGGGCGGTCGCCGCTCCCTGTCGATTCCGTGAGAACCGGCCTCCCCGGGCCCTCTCGATTTGGGCGCGCCCGCGCGCGGTGTGACACTGGGAGGGACAGTTGCCGACAGTGTGTCGGCATCCTCTCGATCCAGAAAGCAGCCAAGTTCCTCGCACTGCGCGAACTGAGGTTCGCCCGGGGCCGGTTCACCTTGATGGGCGCCGTCATCGCGCTCATCTCGGTGCTCGTCGTGCTCCTCTCCGGCCTCTCCTCGGGCCTCGTCAACGACGGCGTCTCCGGACTCAAAGCCCTCCCGGCCACCGGCTTCGCCTTCGACGAAGGCACCATGACCGACAATGCGTTCAGCCGCTCCGTCGTCGACGGCGACCAGATCGCCGCCTGGCAGTACGCCGACGGCATCGCCGAAGCGGAGCCGATGGGCGTCAACATCGTCAACGGCGCCCTCCCCGACGGCACCCAGCTCGACCTCACGCTCTTCGGCATCGTGCCCGGCGGATTCCTCACCCCCGAGGTCTCCGAAGGGAAGACGGTCGGCCAGGTCGACGGCATCGTCGTCTCGGAGCCGCTCAAGGAGGCGGGCGTCGAGATCGGCACCGTCATCACCCTCGACCGCTCCGACGTCGAGTTCACCGTCGTCGGCTTCACGCAGGGCCAGTCGACGTTCGGACACGTGGATGTCGCCTTCCTCCCCGTCGGCCTGCTCGCCGCGGGTCAGACGGAGCCCGGCGCCCCGACGCAGGAGCAGGTGGACGCGCTCGACTTCGAGTACGCGAGCGTCGTCGCCCTCCTCGCCGACGACGGAGCCGACCCCGGCTACGAGGCGCTCGACGCCGCCGCCGGGACGATGCACATGACGCTCACCGAGGCGTTCAACGCCTCCCCGGGCTACGAGGCCGAGACGCTCACCATCGGCCTCGGCCTCATCGGAGCCGCCATCGCGGTCATCCGCATCGTCCGCATCGACCCGCTTCGCGCCCTGGGAGGACAGCGATGACCACCACCACCCCCGCCCTGGAGATCACCGGCGCCGTGCTCGAACTCGGCGACGGCGAGTCGCGCGTCCGCGCGCTCGACGAGGTCTCCCTCACGGTGAACCCCGGCGAGTTCGTCGCCATCGTCGGACCCTCCGGATCCGGCAAGTCGTCGCTCCTCGCGATCGCCGGCGCCCTGTCCCACCCCGACAGCGGCACCGTGCGCGTGCACGGCACCGACCTGCGCTCGCTCTCCCGTCGCGCCCTCAGCCGGTTCCGGCTGAAGAACCTCGGGTTCGTGTTCCAGTCGGGCAACCTCATCCCGGCGCTCACCTCGGCCGACCAGCTCCGCCTCGCCGCGCGCCTCGCGGGCACCCGCGGCGTCGACGTGGAGGCGCTTCTGGACTCGATCGGGATGGCGCACCGCGCGAACCACCGGCCCGGGCACGACCGCGACGTGCTCGAGTACTGCGACCGCGTCGTCGAGATGATCGACGGCAAGCTCGGCGTCCTCGCCGCCGTCTGATCCCCGCATCCGCCCGGGCGCGCCGTCATCGTGCGGCGCGCCCGGGCGTATTCACAGCCGCCACCCGCATCCGGGGCGCTAGGGTGGTCGGAGCGATCGGCGTTCTGCCTTTGGCGTCATCTCGGCCACTCGGCCGCCGATCGGATGGAATTCTCCCCCTCCCCCACCTCCGGGCCGCGCATCCTCGCAGCCCCCACCTCTGTCCGGCGCACGGGACCCCGTCGCGCAGGACCCGGCCTCCGGGCCGGAAGCCGGGTCGGTTTCGACCCGGATCGAAAGAAAGAAAGTAGAAAGACATGGCAACCGGAACCGTCAAGTGGTTCAACGCCGACAAGGGCTTCGGATTCATCGCTCCCGATGGCGGCGGCGACGACCTCTTCGCCCACTTCACCGCGATCGTCGGCAACGGCCGTCGTGACCTCTTCGAGGGCGAGTCGGTGACCTACGACGTCGGCCAGGGCCCCAAGGGACCCCAGGCGACCAACATCCAGCGCGGCTGAGTCCACGCCACCCGGACCCCGTCCGCCCCGTTAGGGGCGGGCGGGGTTTCGCATGTCAGGCGGGAACGCCCACCCGGGCGGCGCGCGAGAACTCCGCGATGCGCTCACCGATCATGATCGCGGTGAGGTTGGTGTTCGCCCGCGCGACGGTCGGCATGATCGACGCATCCGCGACCCGCAGCCCGGGGACGCCGTGCACGGTGCCGTCGGTGCCGACGACCGTGGTGGGGTCGGACTCGGCGCCCATGCGGGCGGTACTCGTGATGTGCCCGGTGTCGCGCACGACCGATCGCGCCCAGGCGTCGACCGCGGCGGGGTCGTCCACGTCCGGCAACGGGCGTCCGTCGATGCTGCGCAACCGCGCCACCTGACCCCGGCCCTCGGCGGCGCCGAGCAGCTCGCGCGCGTGCCCGAAGACGGTCCGCGTCCGGTCCCGGTCTCGGCCGTCGCCCAGCAGGTTCTCGGCCACGTCCGGGACCGCGTCGGGGTCGGGCGACGTGATCCGTAGCTCGCCGAGCGAGAAGCACTGTCCGAGCTTGAGCAGCACGCGTCCCTCCTCCCCGTCGCCCCGCGAGTTGAGGCACGTGATGAGCAGGTCGCCCTGCCCGGCGTCGGGATGCCCCGAGTCGAATCGCAGGGTCGCGTTGCCGCGCAGCCCGTTCTCGGCGGGCCTGCCGCCCGGGACGTCGAACAGCAGCTCGAAGCCGGCGTGGTCCTGCAGGCCGAGCCCGACGGGGAGGTCGGCGACGACCGGGAGGCCGAGTTCGCGCAGCAGGGCCGAGGGCCCGATGCCCGAGCGCTGGAGGATCGCCGGCGACGCGATCGCCCCGGCGCTGAGGATGACCTCGGCCGCGGCGACCTCCGTCCACTCGCCGGCGACGCGCACCCGCACGCCGCGGACGGCGCCGTCGCCGCCGAGCAGCACCCGGTCGACCGTCGCGTCGCCCACGATGGTGAGGTTGGCGCGGTCGCGGATCGGGTCGAGATAGGCGTCGTTGGTCGTGATGCGGTCGCCGTCGAGGATGTTGGAGGCCGTCGGCGAGACGCCGCGGGCATCCGCGTCGTTGCAGTCGTCGACCCAGCGGTGGCCGGCGGCCATCGCGTGCTCGGCGAGCAGCTCGTCGACGGTCCCCCATCCGTCGCGAGGGATGCGGCTGATCGGCAGGGGGCCGTCGGTGCCATGGACCGGGGAGTCGCCGAAGTCGACGTCGCGCTCGCTGCGGCGGAACGCGGGAAGCACGTCGGCGCCCGTCCACCCCGCGCAGCCGTCGGCGGCCCAGTCGTCGAACTCGGCGAGCGGGGGGCGCAGCGTGATGCAGCCGTTGATCACCGAGGTGCCGCCGAGGCCCTTGCCGCGCAGGTAGAGCTCGGCGTCGCGCTCGGCGGTGCGCCGGGCGACGATGTCGGGCCACTGGTACGACGCGGGCACGTCGGTGACGAGCCAGGCGAATTGTCCGTAGGGCTTGCGCAGGCCCACCGGCAACTCCGCGGCGCGCCAGTCGGGCCCCGCCTCCAGCACCAGCACCTGCGTCGATGGATCCTCGCTCACGCGAGCGGCGACGGCGGCCCCCGCCGATCCGGCTCCGACGACGATGACGTCCCACATGTCTCGACCCAGGGTCACCCTCGACCTCTTCTCTCGAGCGGGCTCCGTCGCCCGCGATCAGGAAACGACGGACGCGCCGTCATTCATCACTTTTTCGGACGATAGGGGTGAAACGTGTCGAATGTCAAATGAGCGCCGGCGCCCCTATGCTGGGCCTCCTACACGGGCCCCGAGCGAGCAGGGTGGGAGGTCACATGGCGCCGCTGCCGGCCGAGACCGACACGACCATCGACATGCCGCGATCCCAGACCGGCCCGAACCCGCAACACCTCGCCCTGACGCTCATCGGCGACTACTGGGGCGGAATCGAGGCGTTCCTGCCCACGGCGGTGTACCTCGAGCTGCTCGCCGAGTTCGGGATCTCGGCCACGAGCGGACGGGCCGCCCTCGCCCGGCTGGTGAAGCGCGGCGTGCTCATCAGCCGGCGCGTCGGCCGGGAGACCCACTTCAGCGCGTCGCCCCAGGTGATCGCGCACGGCATCCAGAACCGATCCGTCATCCTCACCTTCGGCGCCCGGCCGGGATCGCCCAGCGGTCGCGAGGAGCTCTGGACGCTCGTCTCCCTCACGGCCGGCGACGCCGCCGCGCGCGCCGACGCCCGCCGCGTGCTCGCGGAGAGCGGGCTGGTCCCCCTGGCGGACGGCACCTGGCTCGGCGTGGAGCGCTCGAGCGGCGCCGTCGCCGAGCGGCTGGAGCAAGTGTCCGGCGTGCGCGCCACTGTCTTCGTCGGCCGCATCCACTCCCAGAGCGAGGGCGCGCTCGCGGAGACGCTCGCCGGATCCCGGCTGGCGGAGGTCCGGGACGAGTACCTGCGCTTCATCGACGCCTTCGAGCCGACCCGTCAGCGCCTCGAGACGGAGGAGATCACCGGGTCCGCCGCCCTCGTCCTCCGTACGCGCATGATGGACGCCTGGCGCACCGTCGTCCATCACGACCCGGGGCTGCCCGACGCCGTGCTCCCGCCCGACTGGCCGCTCGCGCACGCCCGGCGGATCGCCGCCGAGCTCTACAACGGTCTCGGGCCGGCCGCCGAGGAGTACTGCCGCCGGGTCGTCGCGAAGCACGCCCCCGACGCGCCGCCGGCCCGGCACGTCACCACCACGATGTTCGGCGGCTGATCCCGTCGATCGCCGGACACTTTCCCGGGCGCCGCTGCAGGAATCTGTCATCCGTCCCGGCCAACCTGGGAGTGCTCACATGCGCGGCGCGTACCGTGCCGGGATGCTCCCCCACGCGATCACCACCCGCAGCCTGCTCGCGCAGCTCGAGGCGAAACGGCGCGCCGACGCCGCGCTGCGCTGGTCGCAGGCGTTCCCGGGAGTCCCCACCGCCTCGAAGGCGGCCCCGGTCATCCGATCGCCGCGACGCCCCCGCTGACGATGAGGTAGGTCGCGTAGGCGACCGCCGCCGACGGCAGGATCGAATCCAGCCGGTCGAGGAAGCCGCCGTGGCCGGGCAGCCAGGTGCTGATGTCCTTGATGCCGAGGTCGCGCTTGATGAGCGACTCGGTGAGGTCGCCCATCGTGCCGACGAGCGCGAGCAGCACGCCCATGATCGCGCCGACCCACCAGGGCTGGCCGAGCATGAAGAGGGCGAGCAGGACGCCCGCGACGACCGCGGCGAGCACCGATCCCGCGAAGCCCTCCCACGTCTTGCCGGGGCTCACCGTCGGGGCGAGCTTGTGCCGGCCGAAGGCGAGGCCTGAGGCGTAGGCGCCGATGTCCGTCGTGACGACGATGATGACCGACGCGAGCGTCCACCACTCGCCACCCGGCATCCCGACGAGGACGACGTAGAGCCCCGCGAGGAACGTCACGTAGACCTGCACGAGGGCGCCCGCGCCGATGTCGGCCGCGACGGCCCGCACGCCCGTGCGGTGGCTCGGGCGCAGCTGCTCGCCGAGGCGCCAGAGCGTGATGATCACGACGGCGGCGAGCAGGGCGAGCCAGAGGCCTTCGACGTGGAGGTAGAACGCGACCGGCACCGTCGCGACCCCGACGACCGTCGAGACGACGCGCGGGACATCCCGGCCGGCGAAGCGCAGCGCGCTCGCGAGCTCGAAGACCGTGAAGCCGATGAGCACGGCCGCCACGATCATGAACAGCCACTTGAGGACGATGAGGCTCGTCAGGAAGATGCCGCCGAGCACGATGCCGATGCCGACCGCGGCGAGCAGGTTGCGGCCCACCCGCTTGTTGATCGCCTCGTTGGCCTGATCGAACTGGGCCCGGGCCTCTTCGACGAACGCGTCGATGTCCTCGCGCGGGGAGTGCTTCTTCGGGGTCGGCGACACCGGCGGCGCGGCGGCCGGTGCGGAGTCGTCGGACGTGGCCATCAGACCTCGAGGAGCTCGGCTTCCTTGCGCTTGAGCGCCTCGTCGATCGCCTCGACGTGGGTCTTGGTGACGGCGTCCAGCTCCTTCTCGGCGCGGGCGACGTCGTCCTCGCCGACCTCCTTGAGGAGGGCGTCCAGGTCGTCCTTCGCCTTGCGGCGCAGGTTGCGGATGACGACCTTCGCGTCCTCGCCCTTGGAGCGCACGAGCTTCACGTACTCCTTGCGGCGGTCCTCGGTGAGCTCGGGCATCGTCACGCGGATGATGCTGCCGTCGTTGTTCGGGGTGGCGCCGAGGTGGGAGGCGGCGACGATCGCCTTCTCGATGTCCTTGAGGGCGGCCTTGTCGTAGGGCGTGATCACGAGCACGCGGGCCTCGGGGTTCTGCAGTCCCGCGAGCTGGGCGAGCGGCGTCGGGGTGCCGTAGTACTCGACCATGAGCTTTTGGAACAGCGCGGGGTTGGCACGTCCGGTGCGAACCGTCGCGAAGTCGTCCTTGGCGACCTCGACCGCGCGGTCCATCTTCTCGCGGGCATCGGCCAGAACATCGGCGATCGTCACGGGGCACACTCCTTCGCATCCGACATGGACGCATCCGTCTCCGAAATCTTAGGGGGCGCGGGCTGGGGTTCGGCTCAGCGCGACGCCGCGAGCAGTGCGACACCACCCAGGACGACCGCCGCGCCGGTCAGCCGGACGAGCGGATGCGGCTCCTTGAACACGAGCCAGCCGGCGATCCCGACGATGACGACGCTCACCTCACGGGCGGGCGCGACGATCGACACGGGCGCGAGCTGCATCGCGAACAGGATGAGCACGTAGGCCAGCGGCGACAGCACCGACACCGCCACGACGTGCCGCCAGTGCGAGCGCAGCACCGCGCGCACGGCTCCCCGGCGGCGGATCGCCATCGGCGTCATGAGCAGCGCCTGGGCGGCCGAGGTAATCCCGGAGAGCAGCACCGGGCTCGCGGCGAGCACCGTGACCGCCCGGGCGTCCCAGAAGGTGTACCCGGCGATCAGGACGCCCGTGAGCAGCCCCCAGAGCACCCCGGGGAGCGCGTGGCGGCGGCTGGCGCGTCCTCCGGCGAGTCCGATGACCACGACGCCCGCGACGACTGCCGCGGCGCCGGCGAGGGCGAGGGCGCTCGGCCGCTCCCCGAGCAGCGCCACCGCGAGCAGCACCGACAGCAGCGGGCCCGTGCCGCGCGCGAGCGGGTAGACGACCGACACGTCGCCCGCGCGGTAGCCCGCCTGGAGGGCGAGGAAGTACCCGACGTGGAGCGCACCGCTCACCGCGGCCGCGCCGAGCAGCGACGGCCACGACGGCGGGTCGAGGATCGCGACGACGACGCCGACCGGCGCGAGCACGAGCGCGGACCCGACGGCGATGAGCCAGACGAACGGCGGCCCGCCGAGGGCGGCGCGCTTGGCGATGAGGTTCCAGCCCGCGTGCGCGAGGGCGCCGACGAGGATGAGCAGGGCGACGAGCACGGGCGGGGCGCCGGGCGGCTCAGGCGGCCGTGACGAAGTCGATGAGCTCCTCGACGCGGCCGAGCAGCGCGGGCTCCAGATCGCCGTATCCGCGCACGGAACCGAGGATGCGCTGCCAGGCCGCCGCGACGTCCGCCGGGTCGTCGTGGGGCCATCCCAGGGCCGCGCAGACGCCGTGCTTCCAGTCGGTGCCCCGCGGGATGTCGGGCCACGCGTCGAGACCGAGGCGGGCGGGCTTCACCGCCTGCCAGACGTCGACGAACGGATGCCCCAGCACGAGCACGTGCGGACCGGCGGCGGATGCCGCGATGCGGCTCTCCTTCGAGCCGGCGACGAGGTGGTCGAGCAGCACGCCCGCGCGGCGCCCCTCCTGCGGGGCGAACTCGGCGAGGGCGGCGGCGAGATTGTCGGCGCCGTCGAGCAGTTCGACGACGACGCCCTCGACGCGCAGGTCGCCGCCCCACACCCTCTCGATCAGCTCGGCGTCGTGGCGGCCCTCGACGAAGATGCGGCTCGCCCGGGCGACGCGGGCGCGCTCCGTCGGCGCCGCGAGACTGCCGGATGCCGTGCGGGCGGGTCCGCGGGGCGCGGCGGCGGCGGGGGCGACGAGCACGACGGGCTCGCCGTCGACGAGGTATCCCCCGCCGAGCGGGAAGGTGCGCACCCTGCCGAGCCGGTCCTCCAGCTCGACGAGCCCCTTGGCGACGCCGACGACGGCCCCGACGAACCCGTCGGCGTGCTCGACGACGAGGTCGCGCTCTGCGGGCACCTCGGGCACGACGCGACGGCCCGCGGCGCGCCAGTCGCCGGCGAGCACGTCCTCGCCGTAGCGGTCGAACGTCACGAGCGGATGGTCCCGAGCCCGGCGAGCGGGATCCAGGCGACGACCCAGATCGCGACGACGGCGACGCTCACCAGGACGGCCGGCCAGCGCACCCAGGGACGCCGTCGGCGGACGCGGTGAGCGACCGCGAGTCCCGCGACGACCACCGCGATCGTGAGCAGCGAGGCGATGCCCCACACCGCGGCGAGGCCCGCGCCGTCGATCGGGGCGCCGAACACCCAGCCGAGCAGCGGGAAGGCGCCGGACCCGATCGCCGCGAGGGCGACGAGGATCGCGAGCACGGTCCAGCCGGCGAGCGAGCGCGGGGTCTTCCCCTCGGGCCGTGCAGCGGGCGCCGGAGGCTGCGTCATGCCGTGACCAGGGTGCCCAACCGGTCGCCCTTGAGGGCCTTCGTGATGTTGCCGGCCGGCTCCATGCCGAAGACGACCATCGGCATCCCGTTGTCCATGCAGAGGCTGAACGCGGTGGAGTCCACGACCTTGAGGCCCTGCACGAGCGCCTCCTGGTAGGAGATCTGGTCGAGCTTCCTGGCCTTGGGGTTCTTACGCGGGTCGTCGTCGTAGACGCCGTCGACACCGTTCTTCGCGACGAGCACGGCATCCGCCTCGATCTCGAGGGCGCGCTGGGCGCTCACCGTGTCGGTGGAGAAGTAGGGCAGGCCCGCGCCGGCGCCGAAGATGACGACGCGACCCTTCTCGAGGTGGCGCTCGGCGCGCAGCGGGATGTAGGGCTCGGCGACCTGGGTCATCGCGATCGCGGACTGCACGCGCACCTGCGCACCCGCCTGCTCGAGGAAGTCCTGGAGGGCGAGCGCGTTCATCATCGTGCCGAGCATGCCCATGTAGTCCGCGCGGCCGCGCTCCATGCCGCGCTGGCTGAGCTCCGCGCCGCGGAAGAAGTTGCCGCCGCCCACGACGACGGCGATCTCGACGCCGCCCTCGTCGGAGGAGCCCTTCGGCGCGGCCGCGGCGATCTCGCGCGCGATCGCGCTCACGACATCCGGGTTGACCCCGAGTGCCCCGCCGCCGAACGCCTCGCCCGACAGCTTCAGAAGGACGCGACGCCGACGCTGGTTCTTCTTCTTCTTGGGCACGACGTCCAGGGTATCGCCCGCATCCCCCGAGCACTGCGGGGCGCGGCGCGCCGCCCGCCGGAAATGCCGGAAGGGCCCGGGTCGCGACGACCCGGGCCCTTCCGTGAAGCGTGGTGCTCAGGCGCCGACCTTGAAGCGGGCGAAGCCCGTGATGGTGAGGCCCGCCTCCTTCGCGACGTTGCCGACGACCTGCTTGTTGTCGCGGGCGTACTCCTGCTCGAGGAGGGCGACCTGCTTGAAGAAGGCGCCGAGACGACCCTCGACGATCTTCGGGAGGGCGGCCTCCGGCTTGCCCTCGTTGCGGCTGATCTCCTCGACGATGCGACGCTCGTTCTCGACCTCCGACTCCGGCACGTCCTCGCGGGTGAGGTACGTCGGGTCGGCGAACGAGATGTGCTGGGCGATGCTGCGCGCGGTCTCCGCGTCGTCACCGGTGTAGGCGACGACGACGCCGATCTGCGGCGGCAAGTCCTTGCTCGTGCGGTGCAGGTAGACGGCGAACTTCTCGCCGGCGAGGCGCGCCACGCGACGCAGCTCGATCTTCTCGCCGATGGTCGCGGCCTGGTCCTCGATGAGCGAGGCGACCGTGCCGCCGCCGACGGCGACGGCGAGCGCGGCATCCACCGTCTCCGCACCGGAGTCGGCGAGCGCCTGCACGACCTGGTCGGCGAGGGCGATGAACTTCTCGTTCTTGGCGACGAAGTCGGTCTCGCACGCGAGCTCGATCATCGTGACGGCGGTCGCCGACTCGACGACGGCGACGAGGCCCTCGCTCGTGGAGCGGTCGGCACGCTTCGCGTTGCCCTTCGCACCCTTGAGTCGCAGGATCTCGACGGCCTTCTCGATGTCGCCGTCCGCCTCGACGAGGGCGTTCTTGGTGTCGACCATGCCGGTGCCGAGACGCTCACGCAGCGCCTTGACGTCTTCCAGGCTGAAATTCGCCATGGATGCTTCCTAATCTCTCGTTCTTACGCGGGGGCGTTACTTCTTCGCGGCGGACTTCTTCGCGGGCTTCTCGGCCGCGGCGTCCGTGCTCTCCTCGGCGGCGGCCTCGGCCGGAGCCTCCTCGGCGGCGGCCTCCTCGGCCGGAGCCTCGGCGGGCGCCTCGGCAGGGGTCTCCTCGGCGGCCGGGGCGGCGGCCTCGGTCGACGCCTGGAGGAGCTCGGCCTCCCACTCGGCGAGCGGCTCGACGGCCGACACGTTGCCGGCGGCCTCGGGGGCCTGGTGACGCTGCACGAGACCCTCGGCGGCGGCGTCGGCGATGATGCGCGTCAGCAGCGCGACGGAGCGGATCGCGTCGTCGTTACCCGGGATCGGGTACTGCAGCTCGTCCGGGTCGGCGTTCGTGTCGAGGATGCCGATGATCGGGATCCCGAGCTTCGTCGCCTCGTCGACCGCGAGGTGCTCGCGCTTGGCGTCGACGACCCAGATCGCGCTGGGGGTCTTGGTGAGGTTGCGGATACCGCCGAGCGTCTTGTGGAGCTTGTCGAGCTCGCGCTTCTTGATGAGGAGCTCCTTCTTCGTGAACCCCTTGGTGGTGTCCTCGAAGTCGATCTCCTCGAGCTCCTTCATGCGCGCGAGGCGCTTGGAGACGGTCTGGAAGTTGGTGAGGAGGCCACCGAGCCAGCGCTGGTTGACGTAGGGCTGGCCGACGCGCTGCGCCTGCTCGGCGATAGTCTCCTGGGCCTGCTTCTTCGTGCCGACGAAGAGCACGGTGCCGCCGTGGGCGACGGTCTCCTTGACGAAGTCGTAGGCCTTGTCGATGTAGGCCAGCGACTGCTGGAGGTCGATGATGTGGATGCCCGAGCGCTCCGTGAGGATGAAGCGCTTGACCTTCGGGTTCCAGCGGCGGGTCTGGTGTCCGAAGTGCACGCCGCTGTCGAGCAGCTGGCGGATGGTGACGACGGCCATGGCCGTTCTCCTTCTCATGCAGGCTCACGCCTGCGGTTCTCAGTTGTGTCGATTCCGGCCGGTGGCCGGGATCCCTGGTGCCCGGGCGCGCATCCGCTCTTCGCTGAAGAGACTGAGGGAATTGCTGCCACGCCGTGTCGGCGCTGTGGGCACGCGAAGTCACCTCCCGGAAGAGGTGCGTCGTCGAGTGTAGCAGTGGGAGCCGGGAAGGACTACGCTGAGGCCCCGCCGGACAGCCCGGCTCCGCGAGGGAAGGAGTGATGCATGAACACCGTCGTCGTCGTGCCCGCACACTCCACGACCCTCATCCCCGAGGTCGCGCGCTAGATCTCTCTCCGCGTGCGCCTCCCGTCCGGAGCCTCACGTGAATCCTTCTTCCGGCAACACTCCGTCTCGCGACACCCCGTCCCGTAAACCGCGCTTCGGCACCTTCTACGACTCCTGGTCGTCGCAGGACCTCACCGACACCGGCTTCTTCGGCGACGACTTCACCGTCCCCGTCTTCGCCGACGCCACGCTCGGCGAGAACCAGCGCCCGTCCACCTGGTCGGCGATCACCCCGAGCGAGCGCGGCCCCGAGCCGTGGCCCGACTGGGTCGAGACCTCGGCCTCCGCGGTCGACACCGAGCTCGGCATCCTCAAGACGGGGAAGGAGGCGGATGTCTTCCTGCTCGAGCGCGGCATCCCCGGCTCCCCCGGCGTGCTGCTCGCCGCGAAGCGCTACCGCTCCGCCGAGCACCGGCAGTTCACCCGCTCGGAGGTGTACACCGAGGGCCGCGTCGAGCGGCGCTCGCGCGACCGCCGGGCCGTCGCCCGCGACTCGACGTACGGCCGCCAGGTCGCCGCTGTCGCCTGGTCGTACGCGGAGTTCGCGGCGATGTCGCGGATGTGGCGGCTCGGCCTCCCCGTCCCCTACCCCGTGCAGGTCAACGGCACCGAGATGCTCATGGAGTTCATCGGCTCCGGGCGCACGGCGGCTCCGCGGCTCGCGCAGTCGGCGGCATCCGGTTCGGAGCTCGCCGACCTGTTCGCGCAGGTGGCCGACATCCTCGTCCGCTTCGCCCGGGCGGGATGCGCGCACGGCGACCTGTCGGCGTACAACCTGCTCGTGCACGACGGCCGGGTCGTCGTCATCGACCTGCCGCAGCTGGTCGACGTCGTCGCCAACCCGAACGGGATGGCGCTGCTCGAGCGCGACTGCCGCAACGTGTGCGAGTGGTTCACCCGGCGCGGGCTGGAGGCTGACGCCGGCGAGCTGTTCGCGCGGGCGCTCGCGGAGGCGTTCTAGTCCTCCCCGGGGCGGGTCGGGGCGCGCTCTCCCCCGGCGGCTCGCGCGGGACCCCGGGGCACGGGCGACGGTTCAGGATGCCGTCATGCCCCGGCCGCCCGCCCGACTCGTCCTCCGGGTCGCGGCGGGCGCGCTCGCGGCGGTGGTCACGGCGGGGCTCTGGTCGTGGCCGGTGCCCCCGCCGCATCCGATCGCCCGCCCCTACGTCGCACCGACCGCGCCGTGGGCGCCCGGGCACCGCGGGATCGACATCCGCGCTCTCGAAGGCGCCGAGGTACGAGCGCCGGACGCCGGGGTCGTGCACTTCGCGGGGTGGGTGGTCGACCGGCCCGTGGTGTCGATCCGGCATGCGGGCGGGGTGCTGTCGTCGTTCGAGCCGGTGCAGCCGGCCGTCGAGACCGGCGACGTCGTGACCCGGGGCGACGTGATCGGCGTGCTCCAGGCGGGAGGGCACTGCGCGACCCCGTGCCTCCACCTCGGCGCCCGCATCGACGGGCAGTACGTCAACCCGCTGCTCTTCCTCGGCGGCCTCGAGCACTCCGTCCTCTACCCCCTGGATTGACGCCCCTCGCCTCCCCTCCCCTTCCCTTTCTCCTTTCCCGCCGAGTCGCGGCGACTCGATCAGGTCAGGTGGGGTGGGGGCAGCGACGCGCGAAAGCGACTAGGCGCGGGGGTGGGCGAGGCGGTACGACTCCTTGAGCCGCTCGGCGGAGACGTGGGTGTAGATCTGCGTCGTCGCGAGACTCGCGTGCCCGAGCATCTCCTGCACCGCGCGCAGGTCGGCGCCGCCGTCGAGCAGGTGCGTCGCCGCCGTGTGCCGGAAGGCGTGCGGCCCCGCGGGGCCCGAGCCCGGCACATCCGCGAGCAGCCCCGCGACGAGCTGGTACACGGTGCGCGTGCTGAGCGCCCGGCCGCGCGCCCCGAGGAACACGGTGCCCGGGTCGTCGCGCCCGTCGAGCAGCACCGCGCGCGCGTCGTCGAGGTAGGCGTCGAGCGCCCGACGTGCGGGGATTCCGAACGGCACGACGCGTTCCTTGCCGCCCTTCCCGAGCACGCGCAGCGTCATCCGCTCCCGGTCGAGGTCGCCGAGCCGGGCGCCGACGAGTTCGCTCACTCGGAGGGCGGAGGCGTAGAGCAGTTCGACGATGGCGAGATCCCGCACGGCCGCCGGCTCCCCCGTCGCCGCGCGGGCGGCGAGGTCGTCGAGCAGGTCGTCCACCTGGGCGCGGGTGAGCACGCGCGGCAGGTGCTTGTCGGGTCGCGGCGCCTTGAGCCGGTCACCGGGGTCGGCATCCGCGAATCCGCTCGTCGCGAGCCACTTCGTGAAGCCCCGCACGGCGGCACTGCGGCGGGCGAGCGTGGCTTTCGCGAGGCCCGCGGTGGATCCGCGCCACAGCCAGCCGCGGAGCAGCTCGAGGTCGAGGCCCGCGGTGTCGTCGACGCCCGTGGACTCCGCGAACTCGGCGAGGTCGGCGAGGTCGGTGCGATAGCCGCGCACGGTGTGCGCGCTGAACCCGCGATCGAGGTCGAGGTGACGGGCGTACCCGTCGATCGCCGCGCGGAGGTCCACGCCTCCATGGTCGCGCCGGGGTGCGACGCCCCGGCGTCGGCGCGCCGGGCGTCCCGCGGGACTCAGGCGGGCTGGTCGCCGCCGCTCGACTCCGCCTCGGCGACGTTGAACGTGGAGCGCTTGTTGGAGAACGCCTCGATGCGCTGCTCGTGGGTGAGCTCCGCGAGCCGGTCGAGCACCGACTCGGGGAACCCCGCCACCGGGCGCGTCGCGGTCACCGGCACCGTCGAGTGCAGCACCTGGTCGTCGTAGACGTGCACGAGGTTGATCGACTGGGCGCCGTCGACGCCGAGCAGGCTGCCGACGGGCGCCGACGGGTCGATCGTGTAGCAGGTCGCCGCGGCGACGGAGACCGGGATGCCGGCGAACATCCCCGACATCGAGTGGTGCAGATGCCCGGCGAGGATGCCGCGCACGTCGGTGCCGCGGATGACGTCGGCGAGCCGGTGCATGTTCTGCAGCTCGAGGATCGCCATGATCTCGACCGGCGACGGCAGCGGCGGGTGGTGCAGCGCGAGCAGGGTGCCGTCGGCGGCGGGCTCGGCGAGCACCTCGGCGAGCCAGTCGAGCTGGCTCTGGCGCAGGTCGCCGTGGTGGTAGCCGGGCACCGTCGAGTCGAGGGAGATGATGCGCAGCCCGTCGATCATCTCGACGCGGTCCTGCGGGGCGTCGCTCTCGACGCCGAAGAGGCCCTGCGAGTAGGCGGGGCGCTCGTCGTGGTTGCCCATGACCCACACGATGCGGGCGCCCATCCGCTCGGCCGCCGGCTCGACGATGCCGCGCAGGCGCGCGTACGCCTCCGGCTCGGCGAGGTCGGCCAGGTCGCCGGTGAACACGATCGCCTCGATCGGCAGCTGCGAGCGCTCGAGCAGTTCGAGCGCGACGCCGAGCGGCGGGTCGGTGTCGACGGTGCCGTAGAGCTCCCGTCGCCCCGCGAGGAAGTGCGTGTCGGAGATGTGGGCGATGACATGCCGCGCGGGCGGGAACTGGCCGAGTTGCACCATGTCGCGAACTCTACGCCGTGCGAGCCGTTCCCCGGCTGCGCGGGGTGCCGACGTGCCGCGCCTACCCGCGCGAGCGGCTCTCGGCGACGCGTCGCCAGCCGGTCGGCCCGGTGGTGGCGAGGCCGTCGAGTTCGAGCATCCCGAGTTCGGCGCGCGTGGCGTCGACCGACAGGCCCGCGATCGCGGCGATGCGGGTGACGTCGCGGCCGGTGCGGGTGAGGGCGTCGAGCACGCGCGTGCGCTCGGCGCTCGGCTCGTCGCGACCCGGAGCGCGGGCCGTCGCCGCCTCGGGGTCGACGAGTTCCGCGGCTTCGGCGGCGGTCGTGACGCACACCGCGTCGTACTCGCGGATGAGGCGGTGGCATCCCGAGGACGCCGACGAGGTGACGGGCCCGGGCACGGCGCCGAGGGGCCGGCCGAGCTGGGCGGCGTGGCCCGCGGTGTTGAGGGATCCGGAGCGCCAGCCCGCCTCGACGACCACGGTTGCACGGCTCGCCGCGGCGATCAGCCGGTTGCGCTGGAGGAACCGCCAGCGGGTGGGCGCCGTGCCGAGCGGGACCTCCGAGACGACGGCTCCGAGCCGCACGATGCGTTCGAGCAGCGTCTCGTGCGCCGTCGGGTAGAACCGGTCGACGCCGCCGGCGAGGAAGGCGACCGTCGCGCCGCCGCTCGCGAGGGCCGCGCGGTGGGCGGCGCCGTCGATGCCAAAGGCGGCGCCCGAGACGACGGCGAAGCCGCGGTCGACGAGGCCGGCGCTCAACTCGATCGTCACGTGCTCGCCGTAGCCGGTCGCGGCCCGGGCTCCGACGACGGCGACCGATCTCTCGAGACGGGTGAGCATCCCCGGGTCGCCGCGCACCCAGAGCGCACTCGGCGCGTGCACCCCGAGGTCGTCGAGGCCGGCCGGCCACTCGTCGTCGCCGGGGACGAGCAGCCGCGCCCCGAACCGCGCCGCCTGCCGGAGGTGCAGCAGCGGGTCGACGACGGCGAGCCGGGGCTGCCAGCGGGCGACGGCATCCCGGAACGACCCGCCCGCCGCGGCCGACATCGCGGCGGCGCCTTCAGTGAGCAGGTCGATCGCGGCGGCGGCGCCGACCGTCGCGATGAGCCGGCCGGCGTCGGCGTCGCCCGGCTCGGCGATGCCCGACCAGCGCGCGCGGGCGAAGCGGTCGAGCACCGCGTCACGATCGGGGACCTCGCCGGCCACGGCGCGCACGAGGGTCGCGACCTCGGCTTCCACGAATCCGGGGATCATGCGGCCCTCCTCAGCAGCAGCGCGCGCCCGACGTGGGCGGCGTCCGGTCGTCCCCCGCCGTCGAGATCGGCGAGGGTCCAGGACATGCGGAGCACGCGGTCGTAGCCGCGCATCGTGATCGCACCGCGCTCGAGCGCTCGGTCGAGGGATCCCGTCGCCCCCCGCGCGGGTACTCCCGCGGGCGAGCGCAGCCACGTGCCGGGCACCTCGGCGTTGAGCCGCCACGGCGTCGCCGCGAGCCGTTGCGCCGCGATCTCGCGCGCCCGCTCGACCCGCGTCCGGGCCGCCGCGGTCGACGGCCGCGGCGCATCGTCGGCGGTGCGCACCTGCGCCGCGGTCACCCGGTCGACCCGCAGGCGGATGTCGACGCGGTCGAGCAACGGGCCCGAGAGCCGCCCGAGGTACCGCCGCTGCGCGAACGGCGTGCACGTGCACTCCTGATCGCGGGACCCCGCGTTGCCGCACGGGCACGGGTTGGCGGCGAGCACCAACTGGAACCTCCCCGGGAAGCGCGCCGACCCCGCCGCCCGCGACACCGTGATGACGCCCGACTCGAGCGGCTGCCGCAGCGCGTCGAGGGCGTGCGGCGAGAACTCGGGCGCCTCGTCGAGGAACAGCACGCCGTGGGCCGCCCGCGCCGCCGCGCCCGGCCGCAGCACCCCGCTGCCCCCGCCGATGATCGCCGCGGGACTCGCGGTGTGGTGCGGCGCCTCGAGCGGCGGCCGGGTGACGAGGCGGTCGCCGATCGGCAGCCCGGAGAGCGAGCGCAGCGACGAGACCTCGAGGGCGGCATCCACTGTGAGGTCGGGGAGGATGCCGGGCAGCCGGGTGGCGAGCATCGTCTTGCCGGCGCCCGGAGGCCCGAGCAGGAACAGGTGATGCCCGCCCGCGGCGGCGACCTGGAGCGCCTCGACGGCGTCGGGGTTGCCGACGATGTCGGCGAGGTCGCCCTCCTCCCCCGCTCCCGGCGCCGAGGGGGCGGCGGCCGGCAGCACGAGCGGGTCGACCTCCGCCGGGTCGAGCGCGGCGCCGTGCCAGATGGCGGCATCCCGCACCGACGCGATGGGCACGACGCGGATCCCGTCGACGAGGGAGGCCTCGGCCGCGTTGCCCCACGGCACGAGCACCGTGCGGAAGCCCGCCCGCGCGGCGGCGAGCACCGACGGCAGGATGCCCGGGGTCGGCCGGAGCCGCCCGTCGAGCGCGAGTTCGCCGAGATGGACGACGCGGTCGACCGACTCGCGCGGCACGACCCCGTCGGCGGCGAGCGCCGCCATCGCGATGCCGAGGTCGAACGCCGTGCCGTGTTTGGGCAGCGCCGCCGGCGAGAGGTTGATCGTGAGTTTGCGCGAGGTGATGGGGCATCCGGAGTTCGCGGCCGCCGCGCGCACCCGCTCACGCGCCTGCCCGAGCGCGAGGTCGGGCAGTCCGATGAGCACGAAGCCCGGCAACTGGTGGGAGATGTCGGCCTCGATGTCGACGACCGTGCCGTCGAGCCCGAGGAGGGCGATCGCGTGCGTGCGCGCCACGCGCGAGGGCGCCATCAGTAGATCCCCTCGAGATGCTCGATGTGGGCGGGGGCGTCGCGCGGCGCGATCACCCCGACGGCGTCGATGCGCATCCGTGCGGTGCCGCGCACGAAGCCGTTCGCGCCGATCCAGGCGGCGGCGAGGCGGCGCAGCCGGGAGAGCTTGCGGCGCGAGATCGCCTCGAACGGATGCCCGAACCCCGTGCCCGCGCGCGTCTTCACCTCGACGAAGACGAGGCAGTCGCCGTCGCGCGCGACGAGGTCGATCTCGCCGTCGGGGCAGCGCCAGTTGCGGTCGAGGATCTCGTACCCGACGGCGACGAGGGCGCGCTCGGCGATGCGCTCACCGCGCTTGCCGAGGTCGTCCTTCGCCGCCATGCGTCGAGGATGCTGGAGCCTCCCTGGGCGCCCGGCGAACCCGCGACCGCCCGGGGAGACGCTCCCGGCTCACGCCCTGGGAAGGAGTGCGCTCAGCGGCGCAGCGCCCGAGTCCGCCGCCGTTCCTCGCGGCCGCCGGAAGATGAGAGTCCTCTCATCCGGGGCGCCGTACTCCCACGCCTGACGCAGACTCGAAGGGACCCGGGGGGGCGTGGTCAGCCACCGGCGCCGGGGTTTCCGTTGACCACGCACGCGGGAGCCCCGGTCCGGTCGGCCTCATCGCGAGGCGCGGGGGTCACTCGTCGAGCGCGAGTTCCTTCGGGAGCTCCAGATCCTTCACCGTGCGCTCCTCGACGTTGACGTCCTTGAAGGTGAGCACCCGGACGCTCTTCACGAACCGGTCGGAGCGGTAGACATCCCACACCCACACGTCGTTCATGGTGAGCCCGAAATAGAAGTCGTGCTCGGTGTCGATGCGCTCGAGCGTCACCTCGTTGGCGAGGTAGAAGCGCCGCTCCGTCTCGACGACGTAGCGGAACTGCCCGACGATGTCGCGGTACTCCTTGTAGAGCGCCAGCTCGACTTCGCGGTCGTAGTCCTCGAACTCGTCCTCGTCCATCGGGTCGAGTCTAGCTACGCGATCTCGACCGCGCCGTCGAGGTCGAAAAGCGCGGGACCGCGCAGCCAGCTCCAGCGGTGGAGGGGGCTCGGGCCGACGCGGTCGATCCCGGCGTAGTGCTCGGCGGAGGCGTAGCCCTTGTTCGACGTCCAGACATAACCGGGATGCTCGGCATCCTTCTCGATCATCAGCCGGTCGCGCGTCACCTTGGCGAGCACGGATGCCCCCGCCACCGCCGCGCACGCCCGGTCGGCCTTGACGCGCGTCACCACCGGCAGCGCGCCGTCGATCGCCGGCGACAGCCAGTCGTGCGACCCGTCGAGCAGCACGACGGCGCCCGTGAGATCCACGCCCTGCTCGCGCACCGCATCCAGCGCCCGGCGCGCCGCGAGCCCGAGCGCGGCGATGATGCCGATCGACTCGATGCGCTCGTTCGACGCCATCCCGACCGACGCGTGCCGCGCCCAGCGCGCCACCTTCGGCTGCAGCTCCTCGCGCTTCGGCTCGGGCAGCAGCTTCGAATCCTTCAGCCCCTCCGGCGCCGTGCGCGTGAGCTCGTCGACGATCGAGAGCCCCACCGCGACCGGGCCGGCGATCGCGCCGCGACCCACCTCATCCATCCCGATCACCAGGCGGGCGCCCTCGCGCATGAGCGTGCGCTCCAGCCGCAGCGTGGGGACGGTGGATGCCATCAGTCGTCCGGGTCGGTCGTCTCCGCGTCGTCGGGCTCGACGCGGCCCTCGTCGACGTCGGAGAACACGATCGGGTGGTTGTCGAGCCAGCTCCAGCGCTCCACCGGCCAGGAGATCAGGATGGCGCGGCCGACGACGTGGTCGAACGGCACGAAGCCGTGGCCGGGGGTCGCCTGCTGGTAGCGGGAGTCCTCCGAGTTGTAGCGGTTGTCGCCCATCACCCAGAGGGAGTCGGCGGGCACCGTGATGTCGAAGTCGTCGCGCGACACCTTCGTCACCCCCGACGGCAGCAGCACGTAGAGGCTCTCGTCGATCGGGATGTCGTTGATCGTGACCTGGCCGAACTCGTTGCAGCACACCACGTGGTCGCCGGGCAGGCCGATGACGCGCTTGATGAGGTGGTCGTTGGAGTCCGGGGCGGTGAGGCCGATGATCGACAGCAGCCAGTCGAAGAATCCGACGACCGGGTTCTGCTCCGGCTTCGGCACCGGATCGAGCCACCCGCCCGGGTCGCGGAACACGACGACGTCGCCGCGCTCGATCGACACCAGCGCCGGGACCAGCTCGTTGACGATGATGCGGTCGTTCACCTGAAGGGTGTCCTGCATCGACTCCGAGGGGATGTAGAACGACCGGATCAGGAACGTCTTGATCAGGAACGAGATGACGACGGCGGCGACCAGGATGACGGCGACATCCCGCAGGAACGCCTTCCACCCGCGGAGTTTCGGCCGGCGCGGACGGCGCGCGGGCGCCTCGCCGGACACCGACGGGTCGGCGGCGTCGACCTCATCGGTCGGGGGAACGTGCTCGCGGTGGGTCGCGGCATCCTGATCTGTCATGTCACCTCGGGGCTCCGTGACAGCATATGTCGCGCCGCCTCAGCGACGGCGCGACTCGCGAGTCAGGACTCGCGCTTCTCCTTGATCTTGGCCTTCTTGCCGCGGAGGTCGCGCAGGTAGTAGAGCTTCGCGCGACGCACGTCACCGCGGGTGACGACCTCGATGCGGTCGATCACCGGGGAGTGCAGCGGGAAGGTGCGCTCGACACCGACCTGGAACGAGACCTTGCGGACGGTGAAGGTCTCCTTCACGCCCTCGTTCTTGCGAGCGATGACGACACCCTGGAAGACCTGGATGCGGGAGCGGTTGCCCTCGACGATGTTGACGTGCACCTTGACGGTGTCGCCGGGGCGGAAGTCCGGGATGTCGGCCTTGAGAGAAGCGGCGTCGACGGCGTCCAGGATGTGCATGGTGTTTCGCTCTCTGCGTCCGCCTCAGATCGGGCGCGGGTGAAGGTGGTGATTCGAGAGACGTGCCCCGCCAGACCGGAACCCCTCTGAGGCAGGGACCCGTGCGGGCACAAGGGAACATCTTGCCACAGCCGGAGCGCGTCGGCCAGCTAGGCTTCTCCGGTGATCGAACTGCGCACCCCTGCCGAGATCGAGCAGATGAAGGCCGCCGGGAACTTCGTGGGCCGCGTGCTCGAGGCGACCCGGGACGCCGCCGCCGTCGGCGTCAACCTCCTCGACCTCGACCGCCTCGCGCACGACATGATCCGCGCCGAGGGCGCCGAGAGCTGCTACATCGACTACCACCCGTCGTTCGGCGGCTCGCCGTTCGGCAAGGTCATCTGCACGTCGGTCAACGACGCCGTGCTGCACGGGCTCCCCCACGACTACAAGCTGCAGGACGGCGACCTGCTCTCCCTCGACTTCGCGGCGAGCGTGAACGGCTGGGTCGCCGACTCGGCCCTCTCCGTCGTCGTCGGCACGCCGCGCGACGAAGACCTCGCGCTCATCGCCGCGGCGGAGGAGGCGCTCGAAGCCGGCATCGCCGCGGCCGTCGCCGGCAACCGCATCGGCGACATCTCCAACGCCATCGGCAACGTCGCCCGCTCCCACCGCCTCAAGGTGAACCTCGACTTCGGCGGACACGGCGTCGGCCGCATCATGCACGGCGACCCGCACATCCCCAACGACGGGCGCGCCGGCCGCGGCCTCGTGCTGCGCCCCGGACTCGTGTTCGCGGTGGAGCCGTGGTTCATGCTCGGCACCGACAAGATCTACACCGACGCCGACGGCTGGACCCTGCGCAGCAAGGACGGATCGCGCGGCGCCCACGTCGAGCACACCATCGCCGTCACCGAGGACGGCCCGATCGTGCTGTCGGCGCGGTCGTCCTAGCCCGGGTCACGCAGGATCAGAGCGCGTCGCCCGCGGGCGGCAGCAACTCGGGGCGCATCCGCTTCGTGCGCTCGTACTGCTGCTCGCGCCGCCACGCCGCGATCGCCGCGTGGTTGCCGCTGAGCAGCACCGCCGGGGTCTCCAGCCCCCGCCAGACGGCCGGCTTCGTGTAACTCGGATACTCCAGCAGCCCGTCCTCGTGGCTCTCCTCGACGAGGCTCTCCGGGTTGCCGACGACGCCGGGCACCAGGCGTCCCGCCGCCTCGATCATCGCCATCGCCGCGACCTCGCCGCCGTTGAGCACGTAGTCGCCGAGACTGAGCTCGAGCACCTCCGCGCGGGAGCGCGTGTGGTCGATGACGCGCTGGTCGATGCCCTCGTAGCGGCCGCAGCAGAACACGAGGTGCTCGCGCGTGCTCAGATCCCGGGCCCGCGACTGGGTGAACAGCTCCCCCGCGGGCGTCGGGAAGATCACGATGCTCCCGTCGGTCAGGATCGCATCCAGCGCCTCACCCCAGGGCTCGGGCTTCATCACCATCCCCGCACCCCCGCCGGACGGGGTGTCGTCGACGGTGCGGTGGCGGTCGTGCGTGAACTCGCGAAGATCGTGCACCCGGATGTCCAGCGCCCCCGACTGCCGGGCCTTGCCGAGCAGCGACACGTCGAGCACCGCGAAGAACTCGGGGAAGATCGTCACGACGTCGATGCGCACCGGTTCAGCGTATCCGGGGTGGGTCGCGCCGCCGTCCCGTCCCCAACTCTCTGCCGGAGCCGCAATCATCCACCTCTCGTCCACGAACGGCCTCGGTCCAGAGAGTTCGGGACGAGAGTGCCGGGATGCGCACACAACCCCTCTCGACCCGGCACCTTCACGACCACGGGCTCGGCCGACGCGACATCCGCCAGGCCGTCGACGCGGGCATGCTCGTCAGGCTGCGACGGGGCTGGTACGCCACCGCGGACACGCACCCGTCCGTCGCTGCCGCCACTCGGGTCGGCGGGCGCCTCACGTGCCTTGAAGCGCTCAAGGTGCACGGCGCGTGGATCCTGCCGGAACCCGCCCTCCATGTCCGGGTGTCGAGCGGGATCGCGGTGCGACCCCACCGCGGTGTGCGCATCCACTGGTCTCCGGAGCGGCTGACGCCGGGCCTGGACGGCATCGAGGAGGCGCTGGACTCCGCGATGGGGTGCGGAGACCTCCGATCACTCGTCGTCGCGATCGATTCGCTGGCGAACCATCGGCTGATTCCACGAGCGCGCCTTCGCGCCCTCCTCCACGCCACGGCGCGTGGTCGCCGGGTACTCGCACTCCATGACCCCGCAGCCGAGTCCGGGATCGAGACGCTGGTGCGCCTCGCGCTGCGACGCCACCGCATCCGTGCACGGAGCCAGGTGACGATCCCGGGCGTCGGTCGGGTCGACTTCCTCATCGGAGACCGTCTCGTGATCGAGGCGGACGGCTTCGAGTGGCACGGGAGCAGAGAGGCCTTCGAGCGCGATCGGGATCGAGACCGCGAGCTGGTGCGCCGCGGGTTCGTCGTGATCCGGCTCAGCTACGCGCGGGTGATGGGCGATCTCGACGGCGCGATGCTGGCCGTGCTCGACGTCGTGCGGCGGCGCGACCACCGCTGGCGGGCGGTGCACCGTACCCAACTCTCTGAATCCGGGTACCTCATCGACCTCTCGTCGATGAACCCGCGTCAGGCAGAGAGTTAGGAACCGGCCTCCGTCTCGGGCGAGGGGTCGGCCTCCGCGTCGGCCTCGGCCGCAGCCTCCGGGGTGGGGGCGGGGTCGTCGTCGGGGAGATCCTCGAAGAGGCCCGCGGGCGGGGTGAGCGTGATCGTGCCGGCCGCGATGTCGACGGCGGGGACGATCGCGGAGACGAAGGGCACGAGCACTTCGCGGTCGCCGGTGTCGACGACGAGGAGGTCCTGCGCGGGCAGGTGGTCGACGCGGGCGACGCGGCCGACGTCGACACCGTCGCGGAGGGCGCGGAGTCCGATCAGCTGGTGGTCGTACCAGGCGTCGGGCTCGGCGGGGAGCTCGGCGCTGTCGTGCTCGACCCAGAGGATGGCGCGCACGAGGGTCTCGGCGGTGGTGCGGTCGCTGACGCCGGCGAAGAAGCCGACCGGGTGACCGTTGTACCAGCGGAGTTCGGAGAGTTCGAGCGTCTTGCCGTGCCACGGCGACGACGTCGGGACCTGGAGGGTGAAGACCGCTCCGGGGACGAACCGGCGCTCCGGCTCATCGGTGTACAGTTCGAGCTTCAGTGCCCCCTTGAGCCCGTGGGCCTTGGTGAGTCGCCCGACACGGAGCTGCGTCGTTCCCGGGGGCGGAGCCTTGCGGGCGCTCACGCCTCGTCGGTGTCGACGACGTCGACCCGCACCCGGCGCCCGTCGGCGAGCGCGTTCACCAGCTGGCGCAGCGCTTTCGCCGTGCGACCGGCGCGTCCGATGACGCGACCCAGGTCGTCGGGATGGACCCGCACCTCGAGCACCTCGCCGCGCGGAGAGGTCGACGATTCGACCCGGACGTCGTCCGGGTTGTCGACGATCCCCTTGACGAGGTGCTCGAGGGCGGATGCCAGCACGATTACTTCTCGTCGCCCTCGGCGGCGGCCTCGGCGGGCGCCTCCTCGGCGGTGGCACCCTCGGCGACGGCCTCGTCGACCGCGGCCTCGGCCTCGGTCACGGCCTCCTCGACGGGAGCCTCGGCCGGAGTCTCAGCGGCGTCCTCGGCGGGCGCCTCCTCGGCCTTGGGGGCCGGCTTCTCGGCCTTGGGCTTGAGCACCGGCTTCTTCTTCTCGTCGATCGAGAAGGCGGCCTTGGGCTCGGCGACCTTGATGGTGTTCTTGGCACCCTTCTCGCCCTTGAAGGTGCCCCAGTCGCCCGAGAGCTTGAGGAGCGCGAGGACCTGCTCGGTCGGCTGCGCGCCGACGCTGAGCCAGTACTGGGCACGCTCGGAGTTGATCTCGATGAACGAGGGCTCCTCGGTCGGGTGGTACTTGCCGATCTCCTCGATCACGCGACCGTCGCGCTTGGTGCGCGAGTCGGCGACGACGATGCGGTAGTACGGGGCACGGATCTTGCCGAG
>Ga0182746_1000467_pt1 | contig 54956 bp, 57 predicted proteins | sample eDN3rd30CBELigOP_FD_128881 | JGI IMG/M metagenome (GOLD analysis project Ga0182746, IMG submission 128881) | Enriched Organic Plus compost microbial communities from Emeryville, California, USA - eDNA 3rd pass 30_C BE-Lig OP (version 2) (version 2) ...
AGTGCAGCAAAGCAGTGGTGAGAAACTGCAGGATCACCGGCAACCAGAATGCCCTGCTGCTGACAGGCTGCTCAGATGGGCTGATCTATAATAATGATTTCTCTTTTAATTCCGGTCTTGGGATAGGAATGTACCGTTGCTCAGGCAACAGGATCGCCTATAACCGTTTAATATTTAATATTCGTGGATACAGTCATGGAATATACCAGCGTGGTCAGGACAGTGCCGGTATCCTCGCATTCGAGCAATGCAACGGCAACCTGTTTTACAAAAACAATGTGACCCATAGCGGCGATGGATTTTTTCTATGGGCCGGCCAGTCGACCATGGAAACAGGCAATGGTGGCTGCAATGATAACCTGCTGCTGGAAAACGATTTTTCCTATGCAGCCACGAATGGCATAGAGCTTACTTTCAGCCGGAATACAGTGTCCGGAAACAGGATCTTTGAATGCGAAAATGGTATATGGGGTGGATACAGCTTTAATACTATCATCCGGAATAACCGTTTCCGGAACAACAAAACAGCCATCGCCATAGAACATGGTCAGGATAACAGCATAGCCTATAATTTATTCGATCAGGATAAACAGGCCATCCATTTATGGGCCAATGAAAAACAACCCGCAGATTGGGGATATGTTCAGCACAGGGACACCAGGAGCAGAGGATATAATATCGTATCCAACAGTTTTAATAAGAACCCAACTGTATTCAACTTTTCTCGTACTGGCGGGCTGCATGTGTTCAGCAATACTTTTTCCGGTTATGAACAGCTTTTCAAAACGGACAGCACTGTTACAGGTCTGGACACAACAATGTATTACGAAATACTGGAGCAGGTGGAAAAAGACACTTCAGTGTCATTGCCCGGGATAGCTTCCCCGGCTGATCCTTTTAAAGGGACCGGCAACTGGGCAGGTCGGAAAAACATCCGTATGACGGAATGGGGGCCTTATGATTTCCGCTATCCGCTTATCTGGAATACCAATCCTACAGACACCAGTGCCTGGATGGAATTTGAATTGCTGGGGCCAAAAGGAAAATGGACCGTAAAAAATAAAAAGGGGCTTGACAGCCTCTCTGCAATAAAAGGAGAATTCCCTGCCAGACTCAGGGCGAAAAGAATAGCCAATGGGAGAGAGGCTAGGGATATAAAGCTTGAATTGGAATATACCGGCGAAGCCATAACCAGCCCTTTTGGCGAGAAAATATCCAGGGGGAGAAAATATTCCTTCCGGTTCGATCAGTTCTTTCAGCCGCTTGACTGGGAAGTGCTCTGGTTCAGCATGGATACGGCCTATTACAACCCATTACACGAAACCAACCTGTTTGCCCCTACGGTTAAAATGGCACCTGTGAAAAGGGATACCGTGGACCAATTGGATTATGCCTGGTGGAATGGTTTGAAAGCTGATGGAAAAGTCTATGATCAGTTTATCACCACGGCCGGCACCCGCACCCCATTGCCGACTGGCGACTATGAACTATCCGTGACCTGGCAGGATGCGGTCAGGGTGTATGTAGGCGACAAAACAGTGCTGGATGAATGGAAACTCTTACCAAAGGGAGCAGATTCAACACCCAATCGAAGAATTAGATTACATTTAATTGAAAGTCAGTATATTAGAATAGATCACCTGGGTTTCAGCAGCTTCTCCGCCCTGGGAATAAAGGTATTACCGGCAAAGTAAAGAAGGAAAACTGCCAATAATATTGCCTTTGCTCCAAAATTCTTACCCAACTATTTGGAGGATATAGACGGCAAGCATACCTTTGCACTCCCAAAAGAAAATTGGGTTTTACAAAATGTCTCAGCGAATCAGAATCAAATTACAGTCTTACGATCACAACCTGGTGGACAAATCTGCCGAAAAGATCGTAAAAACAGTTCGCAGCACAGGTGCTGTAGTAACAGGTCCTATTCCTCTGCCTACACGTACCAAAATTTTTACTGTACTGCGTTCCCCGCACGTGAACAAGAAGAGCCGTGAGCAGTTCCAACTGGCAACACACAAACGCCTGCTGGACATCTACACCTCTTCAAGCCGTACAGTAGACGCGCTGAGCAAACTGGATCTGCCCAGTGGCGTAGAAGTAGAAATCAAAGCGTAGTACGCGGATGTCGCGAATGTGTCTTTGAGATTGATGAAGTAAATGAACAGGCACGGATGACGCGAATGGGCGTAACAGATCGCCCGACCAGTTCTTATAAATTGAATTAATTTTTTGCTATCCTCTCAATAGGGCACTATTCGCGCAATTAGCGATTTTATCCGCGCAATTCGTGTCTTAAAAAAGAGCTCTGGCACATTACATAAAACAAGCCATTCAGGGTTTGTTTACTGCCGGTACTTCCCCATAAAGGAAAAGGTCGGTAGCAAACGGGGATTGAAGAGTTATAATTTGTCTCAGACTGATTATATCCTGTCCCAATAATCCTGCAGGCATAAAAAGCAAACAATGAAAGGAATTATTGGCAAAAAGATTGGGATGACCAGCATCTTCGATCCCTCAGGCAAACAGACAGCCTGTACGATCATCGAGGCAGGTCCCTGTGTAGTTACCCAGGTCAAAACAGAAGCGACTGATGGGTACAATGCTCTCCAGCTTTCTTTTGGCGACAAAAAAGAAAAGCACTCCACTAAAGCCGAAGTGAACCACTTCGCAAAATCTCAAACAGCTCCTAAAAAATTCTCTAAGGAATTCCGCAATTTCTCAATCGAAAAAAATATTGGTGAAACCGTTACTGTCGACATTTTCGCTGAAGGCGACAAAGTTGAAGTAGTAGGTACCACTAAAGGTAAAGGTTTCCAGGGTGTGGTAAAACGCCATGGATTCGGTGGTGTTGGTCAGCAGTCTCACGGTCAGCACGACCGTCAGCGTGCTCCGGGTTCACTGGGTAACTCCTCTGATGCGAGCCGCGTAATGAAAGGTGTGCGTATGGCCGGCCGCATGGGCAATGACCGCGTAAAACTTAAAGGATTGAAAGTGGTGAAGATCTTCGCCGATAAAAATTATATCCTGGTCAGCGGTTCTGTACCGGGCCACAATGGTTCCATTGTTTTGATCCAAAAATAAAAGACAAGAAAATGCAAGTTGAAGTTTTAAATACACAAGGAAAGAAGACAGGCAGAACAGTGGAACTGCCCGAAGAGATCTTCGGGATCGAGCCTAATAACCACGTGATCTACCTGGCAGTGAAACAATACCTCGCTGCTCAGCGCCAGGGTACACACAAAGTGAAAACCCGTGCTGAAGTAAAAGGTGCCAGCCGTAAACTGCACCGCCAGAAAGGTACAGGTGGAAGCCGTAAAGGTAATATCCGTAACCCCCTCTATAAAGGTGGTGGTACTATCTTCGGACCCAAGCCCCATGCTTACGACATTAAACTGAACCGTAAGGTGAAAGACCTGGCAAAGATCTCTGCCCTGGCTTATAAAGCGAAAGAAAACGCTATCGTAGTAGTAGAAGATATTAAACTGGATGCTCCCAAAACAAAAACATTTGTGGATATCCTGGGTAAACTGAATGTAGCTGATAAAAAGTCTATGTTCATCACTCCGGAGTACAATGACAATCTTCAATTGTCTATCCGCAACGTGCCTTCTGTACTGGGTGTATTGCTGAGCGATATCAACACGTATGACATTGTTAACTCTGAAGTACTGGTACTGACAGAAAGCGCTGCCAAAATCTTCGGAGAAGAAGAAAAAGCAGAAGCGTAACAACAAACCGGATTAATGCACCACAGGTGCACAATTAATAAAAGATTTTGCGATGAACCTTTCTGAAGTACTGATAAAACCCATTTTGACTGAAAAGGCAAATGCCCAGCAGGAAAAACTGCACCGCTATGCCTTCAAAGTGGCGAAGAAAGCAAACAAACTGGAAATCAAAAAAGCAGTTGAAAGCTTTTATGGTGTAACTGTTGTTGGCGTTAACACCAGCGTGGTTCCAGGTAAAAACAAAAGCCGCTTTACAAAAGCAGGTGTAATCTCCGGCCGCAAGCCAGCTTACAAGAAAGCTTATGTAACAGTAGCTGAAGGTGAGAATATTGATCTGTATTCAAACATCTGATCATAACTCACAGAATGGCAATCAACCGCCGCGAAGTGTTGGATTAAGAAATTATTTTTTGAATTAAGAAATGGCATTAAGAAAATTTAAACCCGTAACAGCCGGTACACGATGGAGAATCGGTAATGCTTATGCAGAAGTAACTACCAATGTTCCTGAAAAGAGCCTGGTGGAAGCTAAACCGAGGACCGGTGGCCGTAACTCTTCTGGTCATTTGTCCATGCGCTACAGAGGCGGTGGTCACAAGAAGAAATACCGTATCGTCGATTTCAAACGTAACAAAACAGGTGTTGCAACGGTAGCATCTATTGAATATGATCCGAACCGTACAGCCTTCATCGCACTGCTGAACTATGCAGATGGTGAAAAACGCTATATCCTCGCTCCGCAAGGCTTGCAGGTTGGCGCAACGGTAGAAAGCGGTGATGCTGTAGCTCCTGAGATCGGGAATGCTTTACAGATGAAAAATATGCCTCTCGGTACTAACGTACACAATATCGAGATGCAACCTGGTCAGGGTGGTAAACTGGCGCGCAGCGCAGGTTCTTCTGCTCAACTGACCAACAAGGAAGAAAAATATGCTGTTCTGAAGATGCCTTCCGGAGAGCTGAGAAAGATATTGATCAATTGCTATGCAACAGTAGGTGTGGTAAGCAATAGCGACCACAGTCTGCAAAGCATGGGTAAAGCCGGCCGTAACAGGTGGAAAGGTATCAGGCCAAGAAACCGTGGTGTGGCGATGAACCCTGTAGATCACCCGATGGGTGGTGGTGAAGGTAAGGCTTCAGGTGGCCAGCCTCGCAGCAGGAACGGTCAGTACTCAAGAGGTCTGAAAACCCGTACGAAAGGAAAAGGCAGCGACAAGCTGATCATCCAACGCAAAAACGGAAGCAAACTCGCGAAATAATTGAGTACGTTCCAAGATCAATAAACAGAACAACTAATAGAAAATTTAAAATAGTCACATGGCTCGTTCGATTAAAAAAGGTCCTTATATAGCAACTCACCTCGAGAAAAAGGTGTTGTCTATGAACGAAGGAAAAAACAAAAAAGGCGTGATCAAAACTTGGAGCCGCCGCTCTACGATCTCACCTGATTTTGTTGGTCATACGTTCGCTGTGCATAACGGCAACAAGTTCATCCCTGTGTATGTAACAGAATTCATGGTGGGTCACAAGCTGGGAGAATTTGCACCAACCCGTTCATTCAAAGGACACTCTAAAAAAGAAGGATAACTAAAATAGTCGGGAGTCGGGAGTCAGGAGTCGGAAGACTTAAGACAGAAGATTCCGGTCATAAAACTTAAGAAATGGAAGCAGTAGCTAAACTGAGAAATTATCCGACATCACCCCGCAAGATGCGCTTGCTGGCTGACCTGATCCGCGGTCAGAAAGTAGAGAAGGTGTTGGCAGAACTGGAGCACAACCCCAAGCATCCTGCAGTGCCTTTGCGTAAACTGGTGTTGAGCGCTATCAGCAACTGGAAACAAAAGAACGAAGGTGGTGATGAAAGCCAACTGGTTGTGAAAACAATCTTTGTGGATGGAGCCCGTACATTGAAACGTATGCGCCCTGCACCACAAGGCCGTGGATACCGCGTTCGCAAACGCAGCAACCATGTAACAGTGATTGTTGACACAAAGGAATCTAAAAACTAAACGTAATAACGAATAACCTAAATAAACATGGGTCAAAAAGCAAATCCGATTGGTAACAGGTTAGGCATCATCCGTGGATGGGAATCTAACTGGTATGGCAGCAAAAAAGATTATGCTTCCAAACTGATCGAGGATAACAAGATCAGGACTTACCTGAATGCCCGTATCAACAAAGGCGGTATCTCTAAAATTGTTATTGAGAGAACATTAGGTAAACTGATCATTACGATCCACACGTCCAAACCAGGTATCATTATCGGTAAAGGCGGTGGTGAAGTTGATCGCATCAAAGAAGAGTTGAAGAAACTGACTGGCAAAGATGATGTACAGATCAACATCCTGGAGATCCGTCGTCCTGAGTTGGATGCAATGATCGTAGGTGATACCATTGCCCGCCAGATCGAGAACAGGATCAACTTCAAACGTGCTACAAAGATGGCGATCGCTTCTGCCCTCCGCATGGGTGCTGAAGGTATCAAGATCAAATTGAGCGGACGTTTGGCCGGTGCGGAAATCGCCCGTAGCGAAGAATTCAAACAAGGCCGTGTGCCCCTGCATACATTCCGTATGGATATCGATTATGCAAATGTATTTGCACAAACCGTGTACGGAAAGATCGGTATCAAAGTATGGATCTGTAAAGGTGAAGTACTGCAGAAAAGAGATCTGAATCCCAACTTCGTTGGTGGCAAGAGCGATGTAAGCGACAGAAGGGAAAGAGGTGGTGATGATCGCCGTGATGACAGAAGGGGTGGAGATCGCCGTGGTGGTGACCGTCGTGGTGGCGGCAACCGTGGCGGTGGACATCGTCAACAAACGAATTAAAAAGTAAAAAATCAAAATTAAAAATTCGAAAACCAAAGCAGGTCTTGTCTGATACTTTTGAATTTTGATTTTTGAATTTTGACTTAAAGCAAATAATTCAAGTAACTAGAAACTATATAAAATGTTACAACCGAAAAGAACGAAGCACAGGAAAATGCAGAAGGGTCGCATGAAAGGTGATGCGAAAAGAGGTACAACCATTGCGTTTGGTTCTTATGCCCTGAAGGCATTGGACCAGCACTGGATCACCGATCGTCAGATCGAAGCTGCCCGTCAGGCACTGACCCGTGAAATGAAACGGGAAGGTAATGTGTGGATCCGCATTTTCCCGGACAAGCCAATTACCCGCAAGCCTTTGGAAGTGAGGATGGGTAAAGGTAAAGGTAACCTGGAGTTCTGGGCTGCCGTGGTAAAGCCAGGCCGTATCATCTTCGAGATCGATGGTGTTAGCGAGCAGGTAGCACGTGCTTCACTGGCACTGGCTGCAGGTAAATTGCCGATCAAAACAAAGTTTATCACACGCCGTGACCTGGTAACAGCGTAATAACTCAATAAATCGTTGAAACGATGTCTAAGAAATCAGATTTTGTAAAGAGCATTCATGGCATGAATGAAAATGACCTGAAAGCCCGTCTGGAAGAAGACAAACAAAGGTTGAAGAAACTGGAGTTTGCCCATGCTATCTCTCCATTGGAGAATCCCATGACCATCCGTGGGCTGCGCAGGGATATCGCCCGTCTGAAAACGGAATTGAAGTCAAAGCAACAAGGAGCATAATATAAAAAGCTAAATAAAATGGCTGAAAGAAATTTAAGAAAAACAAGGATAGGTGTTGTTACCAGCAACAAAATGGCAAAGACCATTACTGTAGCGGTGGAAAGAAAAGTAAAACACCCTATCTATGGTAAGTTCGTAAAAAAGACTACCAAATTCCATGCTCATGATGACAAGAATGAATGCAGCATTGGTGATGTAGTGAAGATCATGGAAACCCGTCCTCTCAGCAAAACAAAACGCTGGAGACTGGTGGAAGTGGTAGAGAAAGTGAAGTAATAATATTGTCATCCCGGGCTTGACCCGGGAGCCCCACCTGCTGTAGAGCTGGTTAGAGGCAACTAGTAAAAATATTAAGGTTGGGATTAACCTGGCCGTTAAAAGCTAAAAGCTAAGTAAGATGATTCAGCAAGAAAGCCGATTGAACGTAGCGGACAACAGTGGCGCCAAAGAGGTGCTGTGCATCCGTGTATTAGGCAACAGCGGCCAGCGTTATGCCGGCATCGGCGATAAAATCGTAGTTACAGTAAAAGATGCACTTCCTGCAGGTGGCATCAAAAAAGGAACTGTAGCCAAAGCGGTGATCGTTCGCACTACCAACAAGCTGCGCCGTAAAGACGGATCTTATATCCGTTTTGACGACAACGCGGTAGTGATCCTGAACCAGGCAGATGAGCCCCGCGGCACACGTATCTTCGGACCGGTTGCCCGTGAGCTTCGTGATAAAGGATACATGAAGATCGTATCCCTGGCACCGGAGGTGCTGTAAGAGCCGGGAGTCTTTAGTCGGGAGTCGGGAGCCGGTTGCTACGATTGCCACAGATAACAATAAACAAACAATTCCGCAAAAACGGAGTAAAGATTAGATAAAATGAAAACAAGATTCAAACCCAAGTACAATATCCGCAAAGGCGATAGTGTTGTGGTGATCGCCGGTGATGATAAAGCGCTGGACAAGCCCCGCACCGTAAAGGAAGTATTGGTGGAAGATGGCAAAGTGATCGTTGAAGGTGTTAACATCATTACCAAGCATACCAAACCTTCTGCACAAAACACCAAAGGTGGTATTGTGAAAAAAGAAGCTCCGATCCATATCAGCAACGTCATGCTTTGGGATGCTGCACAGAAAAAAGGTGCAAAAGTGTCAAGGGTAAGAACAGAGGGAAAGACTGAAAGAGTTTTTAAAACTAAAAAAGCTCAGGGAGGTAAAAAATAATGGCTACTAAAACATATACTCCGAGACTGGCAGACAAGTACAAAAAAGAAGTTGTACCTGCCCTGGTAAAAAAATTCAGCTATGCCACCGTAATGCAGGCTCCCAAACTGGAGAAGATCTGCCTGAACCGTGGTGTGAACGGAGCTGTATCTGATAAAAAACTGGTTGATATCGCCCTGGACGAACTGAGCACCATCAGTGGCCAGAAAGCAGTAGCAACCATGTCCAAGAAAGATATCTCCAACTTCAAGCTGCGTAAGAACATGCCGATCGGTGCAAGGGTAACCCTGCGCGGAGAAAAGATGTACGAGTTCCTCGACAGGCTGATCTCTGTAGCATTGCCCCGCGTGCGCGACTTCAGAGGTGTGAATGAAAAAGCATTCGACGGCCGTGGCAACTATACCCTGGGTGTAACAGAGCAGATCATCTTCCCTGAGATCGATATCGATAAAGTGAATAAGATCACAGGTCTGGATATCACTTTCGTTACAACAGCGAATACAGACGAAGAAGCATACGAGCTCCTGAAAGAGCTGGGAATGCCCTTCAAAAATGCGGCTAAGTCAGACAATAACTAATCAAGAACGCGGATCGTGCTAACAGGTGCGAGTGACGCAAATAAATTAAATAAACAACACTATGGCTAAAACATCCGTAAAAGCCAGGCAACGTAAAAGAGAGAAAATGGTTGCCCAGTATGAAGCAAAACGTGCCGAGCTGAAAAAAGCAGGTGACTATGCTGCTTTAGACGAACTGCCGAAGAACTCTTCTAAAGTTCGTTTGAAGAATCGTTGCCAGTTGACCGGCCGCCCCAAAGGGTATGTGCGTTACTTCGGTATCTCCAGGGTTGCCCTGCGTGATATGGCGCTGAATGGTAAAATACCAGGATTGAAAAAAGCGAGCTGGTAAAAGGAGTCAGGAGCAGGGAGGCTTGAGGCTTTTGAATCCTGATCGAATAAGAAATTATAACATTAAACTAAATTCCAATTATCCGCCGAAGGCGGACGTAGGAGGGCAAAAAATATGGTAACAGATCCTATAGCAGATTTCCTGACAAGAATCCGTAACGCACAGATGGCCGGCCACCGTGTGGTAGACATCCCTGCTTCTAACCTGAAGAAGCGTTTAACTGAGATCTTGTACAACCAGGGCTATATTCTGAAGTACAAATTCGAAGATGACAGCAAACAGGGCGTGATCAAGATCGCTTTGAAATATGATCCGGCTACCAAACAACCCGCTATCCAGAGCATGGAAAGGATCAGCCGTCCGGGTTTGCGTCAATACGCAAAGCCTGCTGAATTCCGCCGTGTAAAAAATGGCCTGGGCGTTGCGATCATCTCTACTTCTAAAGGTGTGATGACTGACAAAGAAGCGAAAGCGCAGAATGTAGGTGGTGAAGTACTCTGTTATGTGTACTAAAAACGCGAATGGCACGAATTAGTGCGAATGACACGAATACAGTGGTACATTAAGCCGATACCTAACAGGCTGACCGGTCACTGAAGAAACAATAACAATAAAACGACAAACTATTTAACATGTCTCGTATAGGTAAACAACCGATTGTGATCCCCAGCGGCGTAACTGTTACTGTAAACAAGGACAATTCCATTACAGTAAAAGGCCCTAAAGGTGAACTGAAAGAAACGATCGACCGTGATATTACTGTGGAAGTAAAAGACAACCAGGTAAATTTCACACGCCCTACTGACCAGATCCGCCACCGCGCCCTGCATGGCTTGTACCGTGCACTGGTAGCTAACCTGGTTAAAGGCGTAACAGAAGGATATACCCGCAAACTGGAACTGATCGGTGTAGGTTTTAAAGCAGCTAACCAGGGTAATGTACTGGACCTGGCACTGGGCTTTTCTCACAATATCATCTTTGAAGTACCGAAAGAACTGAAAGTGGCTACTGCCCAGGAAAAAGGTCAGAACCCCATTATCACACTGGAAGGTACAGACAAGCAACTGATCGGACAGGTAGCCGCTAAATTGCGCAGCCTGCGTAAGCCTGAGCCTTACAAAGGAAAAGGTGTACGCTATGTTGGTGAAGTGGTTCGTAAGAAAGCAGGTAAAGCAGCCGGTAAATAATCGGTAAAGCTTAACCAGGTATTCAAATCTTAATAACAAGCATTTCCTGGCAGCATCAGGAATAAATAAAATAAAGATGAACGGAAAAGTTAAATCAGCAAGAAGACAGAGGATCCGCTTCAACATCCGTAAGAATGTTAGTGGCACAACTGCCAAGCCCCGCCTGTCTGTGTTCCGTAGCAATACGGACATCTATGCCCAGCTTATTGATGACACTAAAGGAGTTACTATTGCAGCAGCTTCTACAAAAGATAAGGACATCAAAGCTCAGGCTGGTACAAAAACCGAAAAAAGCAAACTGGTTGGCGCGGCTGTTGCCCGCAAAGCAGTGGAGCTGGGAGTGAAAGAAGTGATATTTGACCGTGGCGGTTACCTGTATCATGGCCGTGTGAAATCTGTAGCTGATGGAGCAAGGGAAGGCGGTCTTCAATTTTAAGCAAACACAACATTCAAACTTTTAATTACAAGTATAAATGTCAAAGTTTAACGTAAACAGGGTTAAAGCCGGTGACCTGGAACTGAAAGATAAAGTTGTTGCGATCAACCGCGTGGTGAAAACCACAAAAGGTGGACGTGCTTTCAGCTTCTCTGCGCTGGTGGTAGTAGGCAACGAGAATGGAGTGGTAGGTCATGGCCTGGGTAAAGCCAAAGAAGTTCAGGAAGCCATTACCAAGGGTATCGAAGATGCCAAGAAAAACCTGATCAAGGTCCCGGTAATGAAGGGTACTATCCCTCATGACCAATGGGCCAAAGAAGGCGCTGCCAAAGTGCTGATCAAACCAGCCGCTCACGGTACTGGTGTGATCGCCGGAGGTTCTATGCGTGCCGTACTGGAAAGTGCCGGTATCACAGACGTTCTTGCGAAATCACTGGGCTCTGCCAACCCGCACAACGTGGTGAAAGCAACATTCAAAGCCCTGGCTTTGCTGCGCGAACCGGTTCAGGTTGCTAAAACACGTACACTCGGTTTAAAGAAAGTATTCAACGGATAAACAGTTTAAGGTTTAAAAATTTAAAAGTTTCAGGTTGAATGTTAAAGCCTAAACTTTTAAACCATTGAACTTTTAAACCTTAAACCTTAAATGAATCAGGTTATGAAAAAGATCAAAATAACTTTAGTAAAGAGTCCTATAGACAGGCCGGAGCGTCAGAAACTGACCCTTCAGGCTTTAGGTCTGAATAAGACAAATGCTTCAAAAGAAGTAGAAGCTACTCCTCAGGTACTGGGTATGGTCCGCAAAGTGGAACACCTGGTAAAAGTGGAAGACGCTCAATAAAGTAAAAAATCAAAATTCAAAAGTAAAAATTCAAAACCCGGAAATCTCCTTTTTGAATTCTGCATTTTGATTTTTGAATTATTCATAAACAAGCGAGGGGAAAAAACCCCGTAAGTAAAAATTAAGATCATGAAACTACACGAATTAAAACCTGCAAAAGGCGCAACACACAAGGAAAAAAGAATTGGACGTGGTGATGGTTCCGGACATGGTGGAACATCTACAAAAGGTACAAAAGGTGGTCAAAGCCGTGCCGGTTATAAAAGGAAAATGGCTCACGAAGGTGGTCAGATGCCTATCCAGCGCCGTATCCCCAAACGTGGGTTCAACAATATTCACCGTGTAGAATTCAAGGTATTCAACCTCGGCCAGGTAGCACAACTGGCAGAAAAATATAATATCACTGAGTTTTCACTGGAGAATCTCTATATTAACGGGTTGATCAGCCAGACCGATCGTGTGAAGATTTTGGGTAATGGTGAGCTGACCGGTAAATTCACTTTCAAAGTGAATGCGGTGAGTGAGAAAGCCAAATCCGCTATTGAAGCTGCCGGCGGGTCCGTTGAAATTGTAAAGTAAATTTCACTAAATTGCGCAAACACCTTCGCGAAGCGGAGGTGTTATAATGTTTTAGGGCTCTTAAATTTTTTTAACTCCCGTGAAGAAATTAATTCAAACTCTCAAGAATATCTGGAGTATCGAGGAATTGAGAAGTAAAATACTTTTCACCCTCGTGCTGATCCTCATCTACCGTGTAGGTAACCACATCGTATTGCCAGGTATTGACCCCATTATCCTGGAGCGCAACAAAGCAGCGGAAGGAAATGGGATACTTGACCTGATCAATACTTTCGCTGGTGGTGGTTTCTCTACTGCTTCGATCTTTGCATTGGGTATCATGCCTTATATCTCTGCTTCCATCTTTATGCAATTGATGACCGTTCTGGTCCCTAAGTTCCAGAAGATGCAGAAAGAAGGAGATAGCGGCCGCAAAAAAATCAACCAGTACACACGTTATCTTACTGTTGCAGTTACCCTGCTGCAGGCCACAGCGTATGTTACTTACCTGAAGCAGACCTCAGGCCCTGCTATTGTTCAATCCTTTCTTCCTTATTTCCTGCTGACCACTGTGGTCATTCTTACTGCAGGCACCCTCTTCGTAATGTGGATGGGTGAGAAGATAACAGATAAAGGTTTGGGCAATGGTACTTCTCTGATCATCATGATAGGTATCCTGGCCCGTTTGCCCCAGGCTTTCACACAGGAGTTGGTTGCAAAATCAACCCGTACAGGTCTGATCCTGGTTTTTATCGTGGAAATCGCTATCCTGATCGCGATCATCCTCGGATGTATCATGCTGATCCAGGGTGTAAGAAAAGTACCGGTCAACTATGCCAAACAAATTGTCGGTAACAGGCAGTTTGGTGGCGCAAGGCAGTTCCTTCCCCTGAAAGTGAACAGCTCCGGTGTAATGCCGATCATCTTTGCCCAGGCGATCATGTTCCTGCCTACCCTGGTAACACTGGGTGGTAAAGGCGGACAAAACGAACTGGCCAAGATGTTTACTGATCATACCAATGTTTGGTACATGCTGATCTATTCAATAGTCGTGATCGGGTTTACCTTCCTTTACACAGCTTTGATCTTTAACCCCAAACAAATTGCTGATAACCTGAAGCAGAACAACGGTTTCATTCCCGGTGTAAAACCAGGACAACCAACTGCTGATTATATCGGTAATATCATGGACAAGATCACTTTCCCGGGTGCGGTGCTGCTGGCAGTAGTAGGTATTCTGCCGGGTATTGCCCAAACACTGGGCGTAACGCAAGGGTTCTCTACCTTCTTTGGCGGCACTTCCCTGCTGATCATGGTAGGTGTGATCCTGGATACATTACAGCAGATCGAAACACAGTTGCTGATGCGTCAATATGATGGCCTGATGAAAAGCGGCCGCATTCAGGGACGCCAGACTACTTCTGCAGTACAATATTGAGAAGAAAAGAAAGAACGAATACAAACCAAGACCTGGCCATAACCAAAAGGCCGGGTTTTGTGTTTATACGACGACCGTTGGTAACGGAATTACGCAGAATATTTAATAATTTGCATTATGATAATTTATAAAACGGATGAACAGATTGAGCTGATGCGGAAAAGCGCTCTGCTGGTAAGCAGAACGCTTGCTGAAGTGGCCAAAATACTCAGGCCGGGGATCACTTCCCTGGAGCTTGACAAGATGATCGGGCAGTATATTGCAGATAATAAAGCAATACCTTCCTTCCTGAATTATAATGGCTTTCCGTTCAATTCCTGCATTTCAGTCAATGATGTGGTGGTACATGGTTTCCCTAATAAAAAAGAGCTGAAGGAAGGCGATATCATTTCTGTAGACATAGGTGTGATACTGAATGGCTGGCATGGAGATCATGCCTATACATTTGCAATAGGCGATCCTGGGGCTGAAGTGATGAAACTGATCCAGGTAACCAAAGCTTCTTTATATAAAGGAATTGAGAAAGCAGTTGCAGGGAACCGCATTGGTGATATTGCTTTCGCTATCCAGGAATATACAGAAAAGAAACACGGCTATGGCGTGGTAAGGGAACTCGTGGGGCATGGATTGGGAAGAAGCATGCATGAAGACCCGCAAGTGCCGAACTATGGCAAAAAAGGCAATGGTGCCAAGCTGAAAGAAGGAATGGTACTGGCAATAGAGCCGATGATCAACCTGGGCACCAAAGACGTGTATACGGAAAGCGATGGCTGGACGATAAGAACACGCGATGGAAAGCCCGCCGTGCACTTTGAGCATGATGTGGCAGTGCGTAAGAACAAGCCGGACATTCTTTCCGATTACAGTATCATTGAAAAAGAAGAAGCACAAAACCCGAATCTGTTCACACTCGAACATCAAATAGTTGAACCCCTCGCCTGAGGGGTTTATTTTTGTACCATGCCCGGAAAAAAGTTAATCGTGATCGGTGGCGGCGCTGCCGGTTTTTTTTGTGCAGTGAATGCAGCACGCCTTGACCCATCTCTGCAGGTCATGATCGTGGAGAAAAGCAGTAAGTTATTGTCCAAAGTGAAAGTGAGTGGTGGTGGAAGATGCAATGTTACACACGCCTGCTTTGAAATTGCAGAGATGATGAAGAAATATCCGCGTGGCAGCAATTTTGTGAAAAAAACATTCCATCATTTTTTTACTACAGATACCATTCAATGGTTCAAAGAAAGAGGTGTGGCATTAAAAGCTGAACCGGATGGACGTATGTTTCCTGTAACAGATTCTTCCCAAACAATTATCGATTGCTTATTGAAAGAAGCGAATAAGTATGGCGTGGAGATCTTAATGAATAAAGAAATAAAATCGTTGGAGCATAAGAAAGGAGAATGGGTATTAAAAACCTCCAATGATCAGGAATTGAAAGCGGATCATGTTTGTATTGCCTGTGGGGGTTATCCAAAAGCGATAATGTTTGACTGGTTAAAAGCATTGGGACATACCATCAGTGATCCTGTTCCTTCTTTATTTACATTTAATATGCCCGGCCATCCTATCACCAAACTGATGGGGGTAAGCGTGGAGAATGTAAGAATTAAAATAAATGGCAGCAAGCTGGAGCAGGAGGGGCCTTTGCTGATCACGCATTGGGGATTGAGCGGACCGGCTGTACTGAAGTTAAGCGCATGGGGCGCCAGGGAACTGGCCGCAGCCAACTGGCAGTTTTCTATCAGCATCAACTGGCTGCCGGAATATAATGAGCACACATTGCGTGAACGGCTGCAGGAGATACGTTTTGAAGCAGGTCCTCAAAAAATGAACAACAGAAATCCCTTCGGATTTCCCAATCGCTTCTGGGAATTTATGCTGGAGCAAGCTGGTATAAAACCTGAAATGCGCTGGGCTGATATGCCGGCGAAGATACAGGCACAATTGGTGCGCTTGCTTGTCGCAGGTGAGTTCAGTATAAAAGGGAAAACGACATTCAAAGAAGAGTTTGTGACTTCAGGAGGGATCACTCTTTCAGAAATTGATCCCAATACAATGATGAGCAGGAAAGCGGAGGGACTTTTCTTTGCAGGAGAGATAATGGATGTGGATGGAGTAACAGGTGGGTTTAATTTTCAGCATGCCTGGACGAGCGGGTTTATTGCAGCGAAAACTATTGCACAAATGAGCTAAGCTTATGGTATTTTAATAAGTCTTCCGGAACTGAAATAATCCTGCCGTATGATAGTAGGATTGCCTTTGCAATAAACATTTCCTTTGTACCGGATGGTAGCATCAAGCTCTTCAGAAACCTGTATGTATGTGTCGGCCAATCCGCTGTAAATAATATACATTTTTTTGGCCTGCAGATCACTCAAATCAAGTATGCCCCTTGCGTTTGTATAGGTTGAACAATGCTCTGCATATCCATGAATGATCATTGTTGCGCTTTCTTTAAGTAAAGTAGCACCCAGGTCTGCAATATTTACTTTTAGATCTATTATCCCTGCACCGGTTTCGCTATTGACCCAAAACGACGCCATCCTGAGTGTATCTTCATTCGTAACATCCCCACTGCCTTTATATTCAAAATTGGAAATATCTTTGAAATGCAGGCGTATCTTGATTCTCTCATTCGGATTGCGAAGCCAACGGCAATCTGCCTGATTGCTTATGGTCAGTAGGCCATCTGTTACAATGGCCTGTATATTAGGGAGAATATTCTGAGGAGCTGTTATCTCAAGCCTTTCAGTATTATCCTGGATCAATACAAGGTCGATATTATCACTGAGCTCAATTTTTGTAAATGGTTGCAAGGGCCTTTCCTGGGTAGTAACAGGGCCTGCATTCCCAATGCAACCCGGTTTTTTACAACCGGTTAAAATTGAAATGATCAGGCAAATGAATAGAATGTTTTTTTTCATCACGGCTAAAAATTATATCCCATGCCAACATGAATAAAATCTGCCTGGCCTGAATGTGATTTAAGTAGTATCTGTGTTGACAAATGCCGGTTCGCCCGGAACCTTACACCGTATTGCTGAAAAATTCCTGAACTGTTTCCATTATAAATATAAGGGCCGATATTTACAGGTATGGATAACCGTCCAAGGAAATGCTCATACGATATATAAATGCCTGCCTGGAATTTATTGTATGTTGGATTCTCCGGCCTGTCTTCCATAATATATCTTCTCAGCGTCCGGTTATAAAGCAATAACACACCTGCTCCCAGTGAATAGTTCCTTTTGATTCGTTTCGATGCTTCCAGTTGCATGGCATTGATCAGGTAATAACTTCCGCCTACCCAGGGATATTGTTTTACTGATACAGAGGTATAAGCCGCAAAATCAATTTTTGAAGAGCTGCTGTCTGCCAGTTTTCTTTTATTAATGATGGGTTCCGACAAAGCAAACCGCAAACCTGCACTAAGATTGGGAATATTCAAACCCAGGTTGGGAAGAGTGGTGCTGCCATTGGATATATGCATAATGCCTATCCCTGCATCAAGGTATAAACGGTCAAACAGTTTTATTTCATGCTGGAAAGTCAGGCTCAGGAACACATTGAAGCGTGTACCGATCAATGTGTTCTTGGGATTGGTATATACATCATATGGTTTGCTGATCATAGCGGCACCGCCTCCCATTTTAAGACTGCCCGTGTAAGTGCGTGATGATAGTAAAGGGAAGCGGATATAAGGATACAGGGCATACAGGTTGCCTATATATTGCTTGCTGCCGGGGTTCCCAAACAGGAAGCCAACACCAACAGTAGGATAGCGGTGTGAAACCTGCCAGTCTTCTTTACCGGTAGTTGTTTTTTCAAGATATACTTCACCGAAAGAGGAATAAGAGTCCCGGATATATTCTGCTTTAGGCTGGGAAGTAAAATAAGACCCATAATAAAATCTTGCACCGGCAGAAAGATTATGATCTTTTGGAGAGGAGGGGAGGCTGTCCTGGCCGGAAGCCATCAGCGAATAAAACAATTGAAGAAAAAGCCATACAGAAACAAAGGAACCGGTACAGCCGCGTTTGAACATAGGCAGGAATTTAAGGCTTTGCAAATATAGGGATTAGAATGAGAGGGGAATGGGTATCAGGAATCAATTTGAGGCTTTAACTGCACATAGCTCCAGGCGCTGAACGGCACCAACAACAGGCAGAGAAAGGAAGAAAGGGAATGAGTGAAATAATAAAGCAACAACGAAAGCAATAACAGGTAAGGAAGATAGGAGACAAGCAAAAGGGCGATAAGGATCGAATCGTAATGATCATTATGCGCTGCTTTCTTAAGTGTGTATCGCCTGATAGGTTGATACAATGGAGCATGCAGTATACAACCGGCAAACGCAGGAATGGCCAGCAGCACCTGTTTCAATCGCGATGGTTTTCTTTCCAGCAATCTTTTTTGCAGTGCAAGATCATCTTGCGGGATCTTATACACTCCTTTTTCGAGTTGCTGCCGCAGCTCATTGTTGAATGCCTGTATTCTTGCACCTTCTGAAGCAGCAGCAGGCAGATCTTTTTCTGCTATGCTGTCACCAAAACGGATAAAGAGGTTTTTTCCAAAGCTGCGGAAAGAGTTGTAGTTGATACATACCGGCAACACTTTTACAGGGATGCCTTTTTCCCAACTGCTGATGGCCAGCCTGGCCGTGCCTTTTTTCAAAGACCGCAGATGCCATTCGTTCACACATCTGCCTTCGCTGAAGATGAGCACCAAACCTTTTTCCCGGAATATTTTTTTACAGTCATCAAAGGTCTCGTAATTGCTGCTCAGATTATGCACACCTTCGCTGACGCGGTAAACCGGCAGTATTTTGATGGCATTGAGGATACGGGCAATAAATTTGTTTTTGAACACATCTCCACGGGCAAGTGACCATACCGGCTGTTCAAAAAGCGAATCGAGGATAACAGCGTCCAGGAAGGAATTGGGATGGTTGGCTGCCAGCAGCAAGGGGCCTTTTTGCTTCAGCAGTTCAGGCTTGTCGATGATGATGAGGCGGCAAAAAAGGGGACGGAGCAGGCGGACGTATATCTTCAGGCAGGGGTACAGCAATTGGTTTTTGCGGTGAATATAACCCAAATAAAACGGCCCTGAAAGAGACTGCCCGAAGAAGGGCTGCAAAAAAGTATAAATCAATGTGTTACAATCGGAATAATCCTTGAAAAAACCTGCCTGGAACCCGTATTTTTCCCGTATCTTTGCTGCCCCGATTTAAAACCTTCGGGATATTATCATGTTTGAAAATTTAATTCAAAAACACTTAAACGCTGATGCACAGGAGTCTGGCTCTGCTGTTGCAGAGACGGCTACAGCGACACCAACTGCACCTGTAGCTACTGCTCACGACGATTTTGACTGGAGCGTAGACAAACGTAATGTTACATCTTACACCAAAGATGAAAAAGAGAAGTACGATAAAGTGTATGACAACACTTTCGTGCAACTGAACGACGGTGAACTGATCCAGGGCACTGTTGTAGGCCTTACCAAAACAGATGTTGTACTGAACATCGGTTTCAAAAGTGATGGCCTGATCTCTCTGAATGAATTCCGCGACCTGCAGAACCTGAAAGTAGGTGATGAAGTGGAAGTGATGATCGTGGAGAAAGAAGACCGTGATGGTCACCTGAACCTGAGCCGCAAACAAGCACGTATCACGCGTGCATGGGAGCGCATTGTGGAAGTACACAAAACAGGAGAGGTCATCACCGGTACTGTTACTTCTAAAACAAAAGGCGGTCTGATCGTGGACGTGTTTGGAATGGAAACATTCTTACCAGGTTCCCAGATCGACGTTAAGCCTGTTACAGACTATGACCAGTTTGTAGGAAAAACCATGGAGTTCAAAGTGGTGAAGATCAACGAAACCATTAAGAACGCTGTAGTATCACACAAAGCCCTTATCGAAAGCGATATCGAAGCACAACGTGCAGAGATCATGAGCAAACTCGAGAAAGGCCAGGTACTGGAAGGTACTGTGAAGAACATCACCGATTTCGGTGCGTTCATGGACCTCGGTGGCCTGGATGGTCTGCTGTATATCACAGATATTTCATGGGGCCGTATCTCTCACCCAAGCGAGGTGCTGAAGATGGACCAGAAGATCAATGTGGTGGTACTGGACTTCGACGACGAGAAGAAACGTATCAGCCTTGGTCTGAAACAACTGACCCCGCACCCATGGGATGTGCTGGCTGAGAACATAGCAGAAGGCAATATCGTGAAAGGTAAAGTGGTGAACATTGAAGATTATGGTGCGTTCCTGGAAATCCAGCCTGGTGTTGAAGGCCTGGTTCACGTAAGTGAGATCACCTGGGCTAACACACCGATCAACGCTAAAGAATTCTTCAAACTCGGCGACGAGCACGAAGCGAAGATCGTTACGCTTGATAAAGGAAGCCGCAAGATGAGCCTTTCTATCAAACAACTTTCTCCTGATCCCTGGAACGATATCGAAACCAAGTTTGCAGAAGGAAGCCGTCATACCGGCCTGGTGAAAAACATCACTAACTACGGTGTGTTTGTAGAACTCGCTCCTGGTATCGGTGGTATGATCCATATCAGCGACCTGAGCTGGTTGAAACGCTTTAACCACCCAAGTGAATACACTAAAGTTGGTGCTAACATCGACGTAGTGATCATGGGTATCGATAAAGAAAACCGCAAACTGCAACTGGGACATAAACAACTGGAAGAAGATCCCTGGAACACCCTGCAGGATACATTCGCGATCGGTAGCATTCATGAAGGTACCGTGATCCGCAGGGATGATAAAGGTGCTGTTGTTCAGTTGCCTTATGGCCTGGAAGGCTTTGCTCCTAACCGTCACCTCACTAAAGAAGATGGTAAGAGCATCGGTGCTGATGAAACTGCACAGTTTGTGGTGATCGAGTTTGACCGCAACGAAAAGCGCATTGTACTTTCTCACAGCCGTATCTGGGAACAAGGCCAGATAGAAGAAAAAGAAGCTGCGAAGAAAGAAGCAAAAGCTGAAGCGGAAAAAACCAAGAAAGCTGTAAAGAACATTCAGGGCAAAGTAGAAAAAGCTACCCTGGGTGATCTTGGCGTGCTGGCTGACCTGAAAAAGAAAATGGAAGGTGGCGAAGCAGCAGCAGCGGATGATGCAAAGGCTGAATAACAATCATCGTATAAGTTTTATAAGGCTGTCCTTTCCAGGACGGCCTTTTTTCTTTTATGGGGAGCCATTCCCCGGGTAGTAACTCAGTTTAAAAGTTTAAGTGTTTAAAGGCTCAAGAAACCCAAAATGAGTCGCAACCTATCCCCGACATTATCTTAATTTTGAAGATCAATGAAAGACGCACATGAGTTTAAGAGAAAGGCTGAAGAGCTTTAAGCTGGTAAGAAAATTAGTGTATGCGATTGTAGGGTTGGCTTCTTATCCCGGTCTGATGATCGTGAACAAACTAAAGATAACAGGCGGAGAGCATTTGAAAGACCTGCCAAAGCAAAATGTATTGTTTGTAAGCAATCACCAGACCTATTTTGCCGATGTGATCACTTTCCTGCATATTTTTTGTGCCGTGAAATGGGGAAAGATCAACAAGCTGGGCATACCTTATTATCTGCTTAATCCTTTCACCCGTGTAAACTATGTAGCTGCCGAGCAAACCATGAATGGCAGTTGGCTCAGCAAGTTGTTTACCCTGGCAGGGGCACTTACCGTGAAGCGGACCTGGAATGCCGAAGCAAAGGAAAGCCGCAAAGGGCTTGACCCTTCAGACACCCGCAAGATCACGCGGGCACTGGAAAAGAACTGGGTGATCACCTTTCCGCAGGGTACCACCAAGCCATTTGCACCGGGCCGCAAGGGCACAGCCCTGATCATTAAACAAAACAAACCGATTGTGATACCCGTGGTGATAAATGGTTTCTGGCGTGCCTTCAACAAAAAAGGACTGAAGTTCAAGAAGAAAGGTGTGCTGCTAAGTGTTCGTTTCAAAGCGCCGCTGACCATTGATTATGATGCACGCTCGGAAGACATACTGGCACAGCTAATGGATGCGATTGAACAGAGCAAAACATATATGCTGAAAGGAAGACATCATCAGCTCAATGCAGGGCTTTCGTAATATTACGAATCAGTCTGCTCCATTCGCATCATTCGTGTCTTATTTGTGTCATTCGCGTCTTATAGGTTTCATTTGTGTCATTAGTGTTTTTATTATATTTTCACTCATGAGCCAAAAGCCTGCTACAATCAAAGAAATTGCAAAACGGTTGAATGTTTCTGTATCAACCGTGTCAAGGGCTTTGCACAACCATCCCAGCATAGGCTTGCGTACCAAGATGCAGGTGCAGAAGCTGGCCGAAGAGCTGAACTACGAACCCAACCAGGCAGCTATATCCTTCAAGCAGGGCAAAACGATGACAATAGGAGTGATACTGCCCAATCTCCGCGAAGAGTTTTTTTCTACCGCCATCAATGGCATTGAGGATATGGCCATTCAAAACCAGTATACCGTACTGATCGGTCAGTCGCGCGATGATGCAGAACGGGAAAAGAAACTGGTAGACACCATGCGCAAACACCGGGTGGATGGCTTACTGGTGTCTTTATCGAAAAGCACACAGGCCTATGAACATTTTGAGGCGCTGAAGAAATATGGGATACCCGTCGTTTTCTTTGACCGTGTTCCCAATCTCCCTGAAGCATATACAGTATCCTGCGATTTGAAAGACAGTTCAGTGAAACTGGTCGACTGGCTGGTAAGCCAGGGCCATACCCGCATCGGTTTTATCAAGGGGCCTGAAACAATGCTGGCATCGCAGGAGCGGCTGAATGGCTACCAGGAGGCCCTGAAAAAAAACAAGCTTCCCGAAATACCGGATTATATAGTACAAACCAATCTTGAAAAGGAGCAGACACAGGCTGCGATAAGACAATTGCTTTCACTTAAAGAAAGGCCAACAGCCATCATTGCTTTCAATGATTATATCACGCTCGATGCGATCAAATTCTCCCGTGAACTGGGATTAAAGATCAACAAGGACATTTTCTTTGTAAGCTATGCCAACCTACCTGTCACCAGCTACCTCGACGATCCGCCGCTGGCTTCCGTGGAGCAATTTCCCTATGAACAAGCGGAAACAGCGACAGGTATCCTGCTGCAACTGATCAATCAGCGGGAAGATGAAATAGCCCGGAAAAAGGTAGTGATGAGCGGAAAAGTAGTGCCGAATACAGCGTATGGCAAGCCTCGTCCGTAGGATTTTCCCTTCAAGGTCTATCTTCCTGAAATACATGTAAATAAATTCCTGAAAAAGCACAAAATCTATTTTGCTGTTTTATTTCGCCGGCCTATTTTTGCGCCGGAGAGATGGCAGAGTGGTCGATTGCGGCGGTCTTGAAAACCGTTGACTGTCAAAGGTCCGGGGGTTCGAATCCCTCTCTCTCCGCCCCTTATTATTTAATTAGGTTAAATAAAGTAAAGAAAGCCTGCAAATCAACAGATAGCAGGCTTTTTTTGTTTCAGTCAGCCTTAGAATTATCTCGTTTTACGACTTCTCCGGGTGAGTGATTGGGTGAGTATACATCATTTTACCGATACTCACCCAACCTAACACAAAGCAATCATTCTTAACACTTTACAAGTGATGAACTCCTTGCCAACCCGTTGGCGCAAGGTAATTTTATCATCATTAATTACAGTTTTATGGAAAACAGTTGGGGCTTACTTTTCTATCTGAAAAAGCCAAAGGATTACATCACAGGACCAATCCCGATCTACTTCCGTATTACCGTTGACGGAGTTGAACGGGAAATAAGCGCCAAATTAAAAGCCGATCCTGACAAATGGTCTTCCGATGCGCAAAGAATAACCGGAAAGTCAGAAGTAACGAAAGCAGTAAATGACTGCCTGGATGTATTGCAGGCAAAAGCTATACAGGCCCGCACACAATTAATGGCCATGTCCAAGCCTGTTACGGCAGACAACGTCAGGTTACTGGTGCAAAACAAACCATTAGAGCAGCGCATGATCATGGAAGTTTTTAAAGACCATAACGAAAAAATGGAAAAGCTGATAGGGAAAGATTTTAGCGAGGGCACAATGGAGCGCTATGACACCTCTTACCGGCACACGCTTTCATTCATGCAGGATCACTATGGAATATCCGACATAGATATTCAGCAGCTCGGTTACGATTTTATCTCCAATTATGAACACTGGTTAAAGACGGTACGTAACTGTGATCACAATACTACCATGAAATACCTTTCCAATTTTAAGAAGATCGTACTGATATGCGTTAAGAAGAAATGGTTAACCGGGGATCCGTTTGCGGAGTACAAAATGACCAAACGGAAAAAGAAAAGAATACCACTTTCGCAAATTGAACTGGATGAAATAGCCGGAAAAGTTTTTTCTTCCGACCGGCTGACCATCGTAAGGGATATTTTTATTTTTTCCTGTTATACAGGGTTAGCATATGCTGATGTGAAAAAGTTAAAGCGTACTGATATTTTTGTTGGTATTGATGGTTATCACTGGATACGCTGCGCCCGTAAAAAAACTGAAAGGGAAGGTAGTTATTCCAATATCCCGCTTCTTCCTGCGGCCGAAGATATAATTAACCGTTACTGGAATGACCCTGTATGTATGCAGAAAGATGTAGCATTGCCTGTTCGCTGTAACCAAAAGATGAATGAATACCTCAAAGAGATTGGTGATTTATGCTGCATACATAAAAAAATGACTTTTCACCTCGCCCGCCATACTTTTGCCACTACCGTGACACTTTCCAATAAAATACCCATTGAAACCGTATCCAGAATGCTGGATCATCAAAAACTTTCCACGACCCAGGAATATGCGCAGGTATTGGATGACAAGGTGAGTAACGATATGAGCGAAATCCGGTCTAAATACAAAAAAACAAAAGATAGTTCTGAAACTAACTCCCTTCCTATTACTATCAGGCGGTTCTCAAAACTGCACGATGACTTTAAGACCACCGTTCATGGTACGCTATAAATAATGGTTCACTATTTATATTTTTTTAAGGATTATCAACAATGGTAATCCTTTTATTTTTTATGTACCGCTCGTGTATGACAGCAGCCATTTGTGTTCCTACTTTGATATAGGGACATTTACTGCCAATGACTGCCTTTAAGTATAGTTTGTTTACTTCCTCTTTCCATTAGCCGCATATTGCGTATCTAAAATGTAAAGCGATGAAAGAATCAGTGAACAAGGTAAATCCGCAAACCCCTGTTTTATTTCCGTTTGCACCTGAAGAGTTTTGGAAAATCATGCGGCAGATAATCCGGGAAGAAATCATGAGCGCGGAAAAATCTAAGCCTGTGACATCTGATTATGAAACACCTGGCATGACCTATAAGCCGCTGTTTAAAATACCGGAAGTATGCAAATTGTTCCAGGTCAGCAAGCCGACCATTTACGATTGGATTCGGCAAGGAAAACTAAAGCCTTATAAAATACAGTCAAGAGTCTATTTTCTGTGGCAGGATATTCAACAATTATTACATCCCAATGCAAGCTAAACCCTTAAAACTCGTCTGCCTCCATCCATATACTTGAGCAGCATGTCGTGCATGCGGTCAATAAAGACTGTGCGGGATTTTTTATTGGTTATACCGGCAGCTTGCTGCCAAGCGTATTGTGCGACTTATATCACTCACGGCCTTTATTTTTTTTCAGCTTCATTAACAGCTAAGGGCATAATGCTCGGTACATAGTTGCCATTATGTTCGTATTCCGGATGATAGACCACTCCGATAGTTCTATGCCCGATGTGACTATTACAATTTATTAACACTTCACTCATCAAATCATCCATTATAATTAACTTATTTTCGGGGCTCGCAGTATGCATCAGAAATTCCCAGCTATCTCTTTGGGCTGGCGGCATATTCCTGACACGCATTTCATCTCCCCAGTTCTTACCTGCTATTACCGAGCCTTCATAGGAACCAAAACCAACCAACACTACATCCTCTTGTTTATACTGCTGTCTGGCAAGTTTACCGATGTTATACATTCCTGATCCTGCCATATCCACACGAACATGGTAAAACCTTTACGGATACGCTGTGTGATGATGTTGACCCAGTTATTGCGCACTTGATTTTTTGCCGGGTTTGCCGGATGCGATAGTATCGAGGAGAACTTTACCGGCTTTGAAGCGTGGTACTTTCGTGGCTTTCAGCTTAATGATTTCGCCGGTTTGCGGATTGCGGGCATTCCTTGCTGCCCGTTTGGAAACCTGGAAGGTTCCAAAACCCACCAATGTCACCTTATCATCTTTCTTCAGCGTAGAGATGATTGTTCTGGTCAAAGCATCTAAGACCTTGCCCGCCGCGGTCTTGGTCATGCCACTGTCTTTTGCCATTTGTTCCATCAAGGTTTCTTTATTCATAAGCTTGGATTTCGGCGAATATACAAAAACGTCAATACTCGTCTGCTTCATCCATACGCTTGAGCAGCATTTCCTTCATACTGTCAAGAAAAGGGGTACGCCTTCTTATGCGCAGGCGTATTTCCTGGAAAGTGCGGGAGTAGTTGCCCAGGTCAATATTGAAGGCTACTTCAAACAGCCTTGCGATTTGCCTTAGTTCAGCTTTGGAATTATTGAGCGAACCCATGCTCTGGAGGGCATAGAGTATTTCGATCAGTCCCGTTTTTTTATCTGTCCAGGGAAGCGATAGCCGGGACAGCTCCGAAGCGTCCGCCTGGGAGGAGCCATTTATTTGTTGATGAATGGCATGGCGGATATAAGCATTCAACTTTTCATAGGCCAGTATTTTAGCCAGCTTAAAACTATAGAGCGTTGAAAATGCAGGATCAATATCCAAAACGTATTCGGGCAGCAGCGTGCCGTGGTTGGCGCCACGGGTAAAGAATACTTCATCCTGGTCCGTCTTGCCCATCCTGTGGTAAATGTACAACCGGTGATTACGCTCAAAGAAGCCCTTAATGCGTTCTGTAAACTGCTTATAGTACTGCTGCAGTGCATGCTCATCTGCCAGCGGCATACCAGCTTCGAGGTGAAAAATCTCTTTAAAATATATAAGCTCTTTCAGGTACAAAGGCTTCAGGTGCTTGAAAAAATAAATTTCTTCTGCCTTGTCCTTAAAGCCACGGGAGAGGATAAATTCCTTCAGTTTTTGCAGGTGTTGCTGCACGGACTGGTAGGAACGTTCTGCAGCCTGTAAATTGTTTTCGCTGGAGTCAGCAATTTGCTGCAATTCCGTCTGCATGGCTGCCAGGTCACTGTTTGTAAAGGTTTTCATCTTTCCTCCTTTGTTAAGTTCTGTTAGGGCAAAAGGTGACGCTAAACTATGCAGCGAAGTGTGTCAAAGGCAAATTTTCAAAGCCGGGATATGGCAAATCACTTATATCCGCAGGTGAAATATGGTTTTGTGGGTATGAGGTATTTCATTTGGACAAATTTACGGTGCGCTGGTGCGCCTGCCTACGGGGAAAAAACCGGAAGAAAAATATATCATATTTTATTAGATGAAAATAAATGGATTGTCATCCGAACCTGGTGGCGTATAGGTTTAAACTTTTCGGTTTTCTATGTAAAATAATACCCGTTGCAGGCAGGTGTAAAGCAAAACTGAATATGCGCCATAACATATTACAAATTCTCACTACGGGGTTTTCCCCGTAGGAAATGACAATTGCAGCTTCTACTTTAGCCCTCTCACAACCGGATGAAACAGTAGCAGTATGCCCCAACCGATAATCAATATTGCATTCGTTGATGACCACGAATCGGTAAGAACAGGAATAGCGACATTCATTTGCCGTACCGGCAGGATAAACGTGCAGATAGAGGCAAAAAATGGAAAGGATTTTTTGCAGAAGCTTAGCAAAGCGGATACAGTGCCGGATATATGCCTGCTGGATATTAACATGCCGGTCATGAATGGCTATGAAACACAGATGGAACTTACAAAGAATTGGCCCCAGGTAAAAACACTGGTGTTAACATCGCACGATGCAGAGCTGGCTATTTGCAGGATGATCGGCTACGGCGCCAAAGGCTTCCTGGTGAAAAGCTGCAACGCATCGGAGATTGAAGAAGCTATCATATCCATTTATAACAAAGGCATTTATCATTCGGAGCTGGCTGGCAGTTCGCTATTCAGTGCTATACGGCACAAGCAGATCAAGCTGCCAAATTTCACGGAACAGGAGATGGACGTATTGAGGCTTTGCAGCACACAGCTTACTTATGCGGAAATAGCGAAAAAGCTGGATGTTTCAGAGAAAAGCGTGGAGGGTACAAGAAACAGCCTGTTCAGAAAAATGAATGTAGCCACCCGGACAGCCCTGGTATTATATGCCGTAGAATTAGGATTGATCCCTCATCACGCACCTGCTAACCCTGCGCTTTAAAATGTTTTTAAATACCCATTATATGAATAGTTTAAAACTCCTGGCCGTTTCCTGTATCTTTTTTGCAGCTTGCACTTCCGGCCAAACATCGAAAGAAAGGACAATAACATCATCGAGCGCTGCAGGCAGCGGGTTTATTTCCACGGACTCTGCCAATAAGATGATCTCCAGTTACCTGAACAGCATCAGCGGGAGCAGTGACACGAACCTTCACGCTATCATTTTCAATGCAGATTCCCTTCGCCTCATGCTGAATAGTACGGCACAAGGCAGAATTACAAGCCTGAAAGTAATGCTGGCTCATACGCTCCCTTATATCAACGGCGGTGGCCAGGATCAAAACTGTGGTTATAAAAGCGGCCAGCTTACGCTCGTCATCGCAGGTTATAACGCTGATGGGGACTATATTTTCTACCCTGCCACGCAGGTTTTGGATAATGGTATGCCGTGTCCAACCTCGTGTCCTACGTCCGGTACCGCTTCAAATGACCTGCTGCCCAATTAAGTCATTAACATGACCCAGCTATATTATATATACCTCGCCTTGCTGCTCGGCGTATCGCTCATGGGATGGCACCGGTACCGTCTTTTCGATAAGGCATCAAGAGTGGTTTCTTTATTGATAACAGCCACTTTTATTGCGGAAAGCATTGCCTTTTACGCCGGCAGGGTTTACCAGAACAATATGCCGGTATATTCCATCTTCAACATCCTGCAGCTGATGCTGCTCTGCCTGTATTTTAATTATTCTATAGACGTATTCATTAATAGGCATATCGGCGCCTGGCTCGCCGTTCTTGTGCTGGTATTGGGTATCGGTAATATCAGCTTCCTGCAGCCGCTGGATCAGTTCAATTCCTATTTTCTCATTTTTGAAAGCGTATTGGTGATCTTCCTTTGCATTTTTGCATATACCAGGCTACTGTTTACGGTGGAAGACCTGCGTCTGACCACCTATCCGCATTTCTGGTTCCTGTCAATAGGGTTCGCATTCTGGTCTTTCACGCTGGTCAACTGGGCTATGTACGATTATTTTATTGAGCAGCTCCACGGCAATACACATCTTGTGAACCTGTTTATTGTTTTCATCAATTTACTAACCTATTCGGGCACTGGTATCGTCTTTTACTTATATCCTAACATGATAAAAAAGCAATGATGACTGATAAATATGTAATCCAGGTGCTGGTAGCCGGGACATCTCTCGGGGGCCTGTTTTCCTTTGCACTGATCAGCTTTATCCTGGCGCAAAAGCGTAAGCAAAATGCCCATTATGCCGAAAGGGAGCGGCTGCAGAGAGCGCTTATTGAAGAACGGGAACGCACGATGAACGAAATAGCGTCCGAAATACACGATCACATCTCCCAAATCGTAAGCTTTGCCCAAATGAACCTTAAAGTAGCTTTGGATACTGAAAACAAGAGTGAGGTGGAAGCCCTCATTCACAGGGTGAATAAGATGCTGGCAGAGATCGGCGACGACCTCCAGAATATGGGGCATTCCCTGAGCAGTGATTATATAATGAAACACGGCCTGTTCAAGGTGCTTGATCATGAGCTTGACTACCTCAATTCCCATAAGTTAGCCTGCCATTTTGAAATCGAAGGGGACAGAGGTAAACTGGGAATTGAAAAAGAGTTAGTGGTATATCGCATTGCACAGGAAGCTATTCATAATGTGATCAAGCACTCCAGGGCTACCGAGCTGGACGTAACGTTGAGATTTGAAGGGGAAACGTTCACTATGATCATAGCTGATAACGGTATCGGATTTATGGAGGAAGATACCCATGAGAAAAATGGCATCGGCATTATCAATATGAGGCAGCGGGCAAAGCTGCTGAACGCTGAATTGAAAATAGATTCCTCACCGTCCGGCGGCGCAACCATTTCACTATACTGCCCTAAAATCTGATTTCGCGAAATGCTGTTTTCAAATTTTTTTTTGGGAACCATGACTTTTTTTTCGCCGCAATTCTATTGTATTCCCGTGTTTATATATTAAAGTTTTTCGATACGGGGTTTTCCCCGTAGGAAATGACAATTGCATGAAACTACCTTTGAAACAGGAAACAGGCACGTATAGAAGGCACAAAATTTCTGACTAATTCTTTTCCATCAGCAAGGCAATAGCTCCTCCAAAAATCTTAGTGCTGTCCTGTTTATCATACCTCCTCCTGTCACTTTGCTTTCATTAGCTTAAATCCATACTTATGAAAAAGCACATTGTTGATATCGTCGCATCTTTACTGATAGTCTTATTCATGTATGCCGCAGTCAGTAAACTGTTAGATTACGACACGTTTAAATTGCAGCTTGGAAAATCTCCTTATCTCACCGCATATGCTGCCTCCATTGCTTGGCTAGTACCGGTAACTGAGCTTATTATTTGTATAATGCTGATCGTGCCACCCTTTCGATACGTGGGATTTCTGGCTTCCTTTTTCATGATGCTCCTGCTTACAGGTTACATCTACCTGATGCTGTATCATAGTTCCTATTTACCCTGTTCATGTGGCGGTATTTTGTCACGGATGAGTTGGGAGGATCATTTCTACTTCAACATTGTGTTTACGCTCCTTTCGCTTACAGGCAGTCTATTAGTCAAGCAGCCCAATCAACGACTTGCGACCATTGATAAAAATCAACCCATATCACTATGAATAAAAAGGTCATTGCTCTTTGCATCCTGGTATTCTCCGCAGTCGGAGTACTGTCGGCATTAAACGTTACCCACCGGCATCAACAGGGACAGATGAATGGTTTTAACCGAAGTTTCAAAAACTGGAAGGTGACACCGGTCCGGACGGCTTCTTTTGAAAATCATTTCCGGGAGATGTGCACCTATCATAATGGGTATTTATACTTTTCTGATGCAGTCCCCGGTCGCATCTGGATAGCTGATACGAATCTCCAAACTATAGATTCGATAAAAATCCCATTACCGGAGATCAACAGATTGACGCCTGTATTCTATACCCTCATTGCTTATCCGAAGGTTTTTATAATAGGAGGCAACACACGTGATTTGATACAATATAATCTGCAGACTAAAATTGTGGAAAGGTCAAAAATACCATCAGGCGTAATCAAAAATGTCGTAGCCCTCACACCGGAACTGCTTGCTATGAGATCGGTTGATACTGGAACTAAAGATGCTTTTTTATGTACCTACAATGTCCTGACAAACGAAATCAAAAAAGAGCAAGGCATTTCACCATTACTACATGATGCCGGGTTTATCTACGATGGGAAATTGGTTGCTGACCCCGCCAACCGAAGAGCAATACATATCAGTAGATACTGTAATCAACTATGGGTGTTGGATACTCAACTTAATCTGCTATGCAAGCCGCATACTATTGATACATTTAGTACACCGAGCACGAATGTTGTTGTACGTAAAGGTAACATTACGTTAGCCGGACCTCCAAGAGAGGTCAATCTAACCGGCTGCGCTTACGGCGGAGTAATCTATGTGAAGTCGGCAAAAAAAGCAGACAATGAAAAGGAACTAAAATCGTCTCATCATTTTGTAATCGACGTTTATAACGAAACAAATGACGGATATATCGGCAGCTTCCACATGCCGGGAGCAGGGGAACAACTTCTCAGGAAATTATTTAGGTATAACGACAATCACCTGCTCGCACTATATGAAAAGAACATTGTCCTCTATAAAATAGAGAAAAAGTAATTATTGCAATAATCAGGTCAAAGGCCGGGGCCTGCAATGTCCGGCTTATTCACTGTTTAAATGTTTATGCTTTTTAGAAAAAAAGCGCCTTGATCATGAAAAAAATAAAACTGTCATTAGCGGCAATTGCATTAATGTTGTCTGTAGGTGCTGCCTTTGCGACACACAAGGTGGAACAATCATCGGCTGGTGCACTATGTTGGACTCAACCAAACCAAGGTGGTACTTCATTCGACAGCGATTTATGCGACAGGGTTCCCGATGTCACATGCTGTTACTTATCGGACAATACTGAAATTAAAAAATCGGAGTAACCATCCGGACTGTCTCAGACTTTCTGAGACAGTCTCTTTCTATTTCGATAAGCGGATGGAGAGCGCTTTCATTTATGCAATTTTAAGGGCATTTAAAACCTTTTGAGGTCCCCTTTTATATACACTCGAAGGTTCATTTTTTGTCCCGGATAATAATCATATCCAACTCTCGCTCTACTAAAGCAAAATCAAGCCCGTACTTGTTTAACGCCTTTCCTACTGCTATAGGGTCTGATAAATCTGCATGTATCTCTACATCTATCGGATCAACATACCCTGTTTCGTTCACGATCGGCATCGGATACCGAGACATATAATAAGTCAATAGCCCCCACAACATGAAGTCAATTGTAGCATTTTTAAGGGACATGAAATCTTTATCAGGGCCTAAGTTAACCTCCTGGTTGCCCCCCTTAGATCTTAGCCTGTCCTTTTCATCTGTTCGTACCAGCGCTAAACATTTCACCTTTCTTTTCTCTCTTACGCCCTCAATACCATACATATCACCGAATATTCTATTCAATTCTTTTATCGTGTAGTCAAATATTTTCACGGAGTCTTTTTGTGGAAGTATGATCTCGTAAGTAAAGTATTTTTGTTCGACCGGTATTTTGCGCCATTCTTCGCGGTTTCGTCCAATCCAATAATGCAGGGTAGAATCTTTAGCCTCCCAAATAGTTCTGGATTGCATCCGCAAATAAAAATCCGGATTGTTTTCTCTTACATAAGGTTTCAGTTTAGCGGTAAATGCCATACAGAAAAGCCCGGCTACGGAAGCGTTTTTTGAAATGAGTTTGACGGAGCCATCTGAAAATAAGGGCGAAGTTGTTTCTGTACTGCCTAAATTATCAACGAACCGGGTCAATATCGAGCTGTGCACCAGCATTTGCCTGTCTAATTGATAAGTTTTTCCGAGCCCACCTATCAAAAACGGCTTATATGAATCTGCATCAGTAATATCTGTTTTTACTTTTGTTTTTAGGGTGTTTGTGGCTAAATAGTTTTCTATCTTCGCAAGCGTAATCTCCTCCGCTGTTGTAATACCGGAAACCACGCCATTCTTGTCTATTATTACCATATGGGGTAATATGGAATAAACAAAATAGCGCCTGAGAACTGTATCGCTTGTAATGGAAGGCAAATTTATTCCTTTCAGAAATTTACTCTTGTTCAGAAACCTCTTCACAGTCTCCTTGCTTTCGGAAGTAACCTGAAGTACGATCATGTCTTCAGAGAATTTCTTTTGAATCGAATCCAATTTAGGCATACTCTTAATGCACGACGAACACCAAGTTGCCCAAAAATCTATCATAACTATTTTGCCTTTATAATCGGAGAGCCTGGCTTTCCCAGAACTATAGTTAATTATGTTTTCAAACTCGAAATCCGGGCATTTGTCGCCTATTGACAGTGGTTTTATGGGGGATTGGCTGTACATTATAAATCCGTGGGTCAAGGACATTAAAATGACCAAAATGTTTTTATACTTCATGATAGACGTTTGAGTGATCGCAGGAAAATCCCTGTCATTAAGATGTCACATAAAAAGTGAATAGCCGTAATGAAGTAGTGATGACTTGGTAAATAATTATCTGCCAAGTAGCTTTCCCCGGAAAATTATGCTACAGCAATATCAGCAACAGAAGTGCAATGGCTATATCCTGTTTCGATAATTCTTCCTTTAATAGCCTCAGTGCCTTACCCATATGTTTTTCAACGGTGTTGACGGAAAGGTTCAGGCGTTCCGCAATTCGCCTGTTGGACAATTGATATTCGCGTCTAAGAATAAATACTTTCCGGCATTGCTCCGGTAGCCTTTCAACTGCCTGCCGGATATGGTGTTCCATCTCTTTGTATTCTAGGAGGTGTTCGGATAATGCATATGATTCGTCCACACCGGAAACTGCATGATGCATTTTGCGGATTTGAATGCGGTCCCTTATCTTATTATATACACGATATCTGACTGCCGTGAATAAATATGCTTCCAGGGAGGTATGCACTTCCAACGCTGCCCGGCGTTCAAATAGTTTTATAAAGACGTCCTGAACAATCTCTTCCGTATCCTCCAAAGAGCGGATCCGCTTGAACGCGAAATCGGCCAGTCTTTCCCAATAACAATCAAATAAAGCTGCCAATGCAGCCTCTTCACCGTTACGGAGCCTATCTATAAGGTCTTTGGATTTGATATCGTCTGGGTGTGATTTTATCAGTTCTCTTTGGCTTCTAAATTATGACAATTTTACATTTTTATACATATTATAAAATCAAAAAAAATATATCCCTGGCATGACGGCAGCCTCGATGGAACGTGACATATCAGAAAGCAGACTCCTGAATTATGGACCCAAACAGGCTCAAACAATTATTAACCAAGTATCTGAACGGTGAATCGCTAACAGAAGAGGAAGCAACTGCATTACATCAATGGGAAGCAGGCTTTGAGCATGTAGAGGGACTTCGTGAGACAATATCGGATACAGAACTCGCAGAAATGCGGAACCGGCTGTGGTCTCAAATTGCAGGCAACACGGTAAAAAACACACCATTCAGGAAAAAGAAAACTGCAATAATAGCATTTCTCCGCGTCGCTGCGGCAGCCATTGTCATCATTGCAGCCGGTGTATGGATATGGACTTACCAGTCGAGAGATAAGCGGTCTGATATATCCTTATACACTAGTAATGAAATTATGCCCGGCAACAATAAAGCGACATTGACATTAGCAGACGGAAAGATGATTAACCTTGAAGATGAAAAAAATGGACTAGTTGCAGCACAGGCGCAGGCATCAGTCTTAAAAGTAAAAAGTGGACAGATCGCATACACTAATGATGCATCGACTACTGAAACAGATGTATTCAATACATTGACAACACCTATTGGCGGACAGTATAGTGTGGCGCTTCCGGATGGCAGTAAGGTAACACTCAATGCAGGCTCCTCACTGAAATTCCCTGTAGCCTTTAATGGCAAACACCGGCGTGTGGAACTAAAGGGAGAGGGCTATTTCGAAATCAGCCACAATGCTTCCATGCCATTCCTGGTGTCGGTAGGCGATATGGAAGTACATGATCTTGGAACAGCATTTAATATTAATGCTTACGATGATGAACCAATCATTCAAACAACGCTCGTGGAAGGATTGGCGGAAGTAAAATACAAAGATAAGACGGTACCGCTGGAGCCCGGAAATGCGGCAGTACATTCCGGCAATGTATTAGAAGTAAAGAAAGTAAATGTGGAACAGGTTATTGCCTGGAGAAACGGGCTGTTTCAATTTGAGTCTGCCGATGTCAGGCAGATACTACGGCAGCTGGCCCGCTGGTATAATGTCGAGGTGGTGTATGAAAATGGTGCTTACAAAAAACAGATCACAGGGAAAGCTCTTCGCAATTCTACATTATCAGAAATGCTTCGCATCCTCGAATTAAGTGGGGTGCATTGTCGCCTGGAAGGCAGGAAAATTATAATATCAGATTTATGAATAATTACTGTACTTAGAAATTTCTCATGTCAGCCCGTTCGTGGCCTCTTGCCGTTAACGGCAATGAGGCACGCGACGGGTAACGCTGATTCAAAAACAAACCGCTTCGTGGATCAGACGAAGCGGCGAATGTTCGGGTCAGCCTGAAAATAACAGCTCGTAAACTGCTCATTCATTCACCCAAACATGCCAAATTTATGGTATTAACTGCTTATTGCCCTAAACTCAACCAATTGTTGAGGACGATGAAACTAACAACCATAATGATTCTGGTGGGACTGTTGCAGGTAAACGCTAATGGCAATGCACAAAGCGTAACCCTGTCAGTAAAGAATACGCCCCTGGTAAAAGTGTTTCAATCAATAGAAAAGCAAACAGGCTATCTTTTCTGGTATGATCACCAATTATTAGAGAAGGCCCGGCCAATAACTGTCACCTTAAAGAATAGCCCGCTGGAAACAGCGCTTTACGAATGCTTTAAAGGCCAGCCGTTTACCTATGAAGTCGTTAACAAGACTGTAGTACTTCAACTAAAGAAAGACCATGTCTCACCCATCCCGATAGCAACCTCTCCAGTAATTCCCATTCGGGGTCACGTTATCAATGATAATGGAGCGCCACTTGCAGGAGCAACAGTTTCGGTCAAGGGTCGAAACCAATCTACTGCCACAGACCAAAACGGTTATTTTGAATTTGCCGATATAAGCGGGACAGCTATATTACAAGTATCCAATATTGGATATGAAGCGCAGGAAGTGCAGATATCTGGCCGCAGCAATGCCAGCATAACAATTATTTTAAAGCGCTCCATCAACAAACTGGATGAAGTTAAGGTGATCGGATACGGGACGACTACCCAGCGCCAGAGTACAGGAAATATCAGCAAAGTGAGTTCCGATGTTATTGCCCAGCAGCCAGTGACAAACCCATTGCAAGCGCTGTCAGGCCGGGTGGCAGGGCTACAGGTTATCCAGGCTAACGGCTTGCCGGGAGCACCTATTTCCGTTCAGATAAGAGGACGTAATTCCATAGCCGCCGGCAATGAGCCCCTATATGTGATAGATGGTGTCCCTTTTACAGCTGCTGCTGTAGAACGGCTGGGTGGAACCAACGGAGGTGCATCTATGGGGGTTGGCAGCCCTATGAATACTATTGCTCCTTCCGATATTGAATCTATTGAAGTTTTAAAAGATGCAGACGCAACTGCTATCTATGGAAGCCGAGCGGCTAACGGTGTTATTTTAGTTACAACAAAGAAAGGGAAACTGGGTAAGACGAGCCTCGACCTAAATATCAGTCGTGGCGGTGGAACGGTTACCCGCGTTGCTAACGCGCTGAATACGGCCGAGTATATTAAGGTAAGAAAAGATGCACTCCAAAATAGTGGGCTGCCAATAAATGTAACCAATGCCGCAGACTTGGTATCCTGGGATACCACTCAATACACAGATTGGCAAGATTGGTTTATCGGAAATACAGCTAACATCACTGAAGCCGCCATCAACCTGACAGGAGGAACGCAACAGTTAAATTACCTGCTAAGCGGTGCCTACCATGACGAAACAACGATATTGCCGGGCGACAATAAATTTGGCCGGGCGAATGTGCATCTTTCACTACGGCAGCTGTCCAGTGATAAAAAATTCAGCCTACAATTAAATTCTTTTTATACATCCAGCAACAGTCGTTTATCTGGCAGCATAAATGGGCCATTAATTAACATTGACAGGAATATCCCACATTATCCGATTTATACTTCACAGGGAGCTTATAACTGGATAAGTAATCGCCCTAACCAAATAGCAGAGTTAAATAGCTATCGTAAAACAAAACTGGAAAATCTGAATGTCAGCCTGGCTTTACAGTACAAAATTCTGCCGGCGCTAATTATTAAGGCAAATCTTGGATATAATAAAATAAACAGTGACCAGGTTGGAGTCAGCCCGATAACTTCACAAGACCCTGCAACTAACCCTACTGGTAATTCTGCCTTTGCCAACCAATATGTACAAACCTATCTCTTCGAACCTCTGCTCACTTATACGAATATGTTGGCCAAAGGGCGTATAGAACTCCTTGCAGGCAGCACCATACAGCAAAATAAAACGCGGGGGCAAACGGTGGGCCTATCTGGATACACCAATGATCTGTTGCTGGAAAGTATGAATTATGGTATAGTCGGCAACAGATCATCCACTTCGACGGACTACAGGTATATGTCTTTGTTCGGAAGATTGAACTATAACTGGCACAACAAGTATATCCTGAATCTGAATTTCAGACGGGACGGCTCTTCCAGGTTTGGACCGGGCAAGCAGTTCGGAAACTTTGGTAGCATCGGCGCAGCATGGTTATTCTCCAATGAATCTTTTATAAATAATACACTTCCCATTGTAAGCTATGGTAAACTCCGGGTCAGTTACGGCACTGCCGGAAATGATGGGATAGGCGATTACCGTTATTTGAACCTATACGCCAGTACACCTGTGAATTATGGAAGTATGCAGGCAATAGCACCTTCACAAATTGCTAATCCTGTCTTTCAATGGGAGGTAAATAAAAAGCTGGAAGCTGCAATTGAACTCGGTTTTTTACAAGACAGATTTTTATTGAACCTATCCTGGTATCGTAACCGTTGTGGAAATCAACTGGTGGGTTATGCACTACCTTCCATAACCGGGTTCACCTCTTACACCGCGAACCTACCCGCTGTCGTGGAAAATACCGGCATTGAGATCGATCTGACTACGACTAATATTCAATCCGGCGGGTTTAAATGGGGAACTTATTTAAACTTATCCATACCACGGAACAAACTGCTCAGTTACCCAGGTATCGAGGGGTCCTCTTATGCCAACACCTACGTTGTTGGTAAGTCATTGAGCATCGTACAGCGTTTCAACTATGAAGGCGTGGACCCACAGACCGGCTTGACAGCGATTACAGACGTCAACCGGGATGGTGTATTCACACAAAAGTCATTTTACAATGGCCAGGGAGGAGATTATGTTATCGCGGGTCAAACAGCGCCCGATTGGTTCGGCGGCCTGGGAAATACTGTAACCTATAAGGGCTTTGAGCTTAATTTTCTATTCCAGTATACTAAACAACAGGGCTATAATGTCTACGGCAGTTCTTATAGTGTTTTCGGCAGAATCTTTAATGGGTACCAATATTACCTTGATTATTGGAAAGAACCAGGCGATAAAACTGTATTGCCAAAAGTATTTGCCGGAAGTAATACGTCACAGTCGCAGTTTACTAACTCAAGTGCCGGTATTAGCGATGCCTCATTTCTGCGCCTGAAAAATGTTTCGATCTCTTATAGCTTCCCGCAAAAATGGTTACAAGCAGTTAAAATGACTACTGGCAGTATCTATCTGCAAGGACAAAATCTCCTGACCGCCACTAATTTCAAAGGACATGATCCGGAAACCGCTGGGAACAGCACGCTTATGATACCACCTCTTAAATTCATTTCCCTGGGTATTCGTTGTTCATTCTAAACTATGTAACATGAAAAAACAATTTTATATACAATCTCCGATTCGCTCTTTAATGTCGTTTCCTATCATTGCTGTACTATACCTAATCCTAAACACAGGCTGCAGTAAATTCGTGGAAGTAGACAATGTAACGGACCAGCTTTTAAACACACAGGTGTTCTCTAGCCAGGCAACCGCCAATAGTGCTATTAACGGAATATACCGGGGGCTTAGAGATAAGGTATATAATACGGGCGCCACGCCAGTCCTGCTTACCGGGTTAACCTCTGACGAATTGTACAACTTTACTTCAGATGCAAGCTGGGATGACTATAGAAGCAATAACATACAGACAAATAATAATTATATACCCTGGTCTTCTTATTACGCAGTAGTCTATCAATGCAATGCCGCCATAGAAGGGCTATCAGAATCTCCTATTCCGCAACAGTATAAAGCCCTTTACACCGCTGAAGCGAAATTCCTTCGTGCGTTCTGTTATTTTCATCTTGTTAATTATTTTGGTCCCGTACCCTTGATATTAACCACGGATGTGACTAAGAATGCGAACGCTTCCAGAAAGCCTGTAGGTGACGTATACAGCCTTATTGTCAACGACCTGACTGAGGCAATTCCCGACCTGCCTAATGACTATAATCATGCAGGCGGTGAACGTATCCGCGCGAATGTATGGGCAGCAAAGGCATTGCTTGCCAGGGTATATCTATATCAAAACAACTGGAGCAAGGCTGCAACTGTCGCCGGAGAAGTGATCAATTCGAGCAAATATGGCCTCCTATCAAACATTGACAGTTTTGCAGTGAGGAACAATCGTGAATCTATCTTTCAATATGCTAATACCAGTGGTGAGGGAAATTCAGAACCGACGCGGTTTATCTTTACCGTCGGACCTGGCGTACTGGTTACACCAACACTGCTAGGTGCATTTGAAACGGATGATATTCGCAAGACTAAATGGATAAAATCCGGTGTCTACCAATCGCAGACTTACTATTATCCTTTCAAATTTAAAATCACAGGCCCCGGCAATGAGTACTACCCATTATTACGACTAGCAGAACAATACCTGATCCGTGCAGAAGCAAAAGCGCAGCTTGATGATATTTCCGGCGCACAATCGGATCTGGATACATTACGTACAAGGGCTGGATTACCAAATACGACAGCAAATGACAAACCATCTCTGCTACTTGCCGTAGAACACGAGCGACAGATAGAATTGTTCGCTGAAGGTGCGCATAGATGGTTCGACCTGAAGCGGACTGAAAAAATCGATGCTGTATTAAGTGTTGTGAAAGGTAGCAATTGGCAGTCCTCCGATGCGCTCTATCCCATACCGTTATCTGATGTAACAAAAAACCCCAACCTTACACAAAATGACGGCTATTAAGGATCAGCCGAATGTATCAATTAGAATTATTCAAGACTATTTTTTTGTACGCTGCAATGGACGGTATGAAAAAATTAAATATTCGGAGTTATTGTTTGTAAAAGCAATGCGCGGTTACATGCGTGTGGTAACAGAGGATAAAACATATCTTGTCTTAAATAAAATGGAAACTATTCAAGCCTATTTACCAACAACGTTATTTTGCCGCATTCACAGATCTTATATTGTGTCATTGGTAAGAGTACGTGCTTTTGACAACTTCAAGGTATGGCTGTATCCACCGCCTGAAGGAAAAATATACAGGCAGGGCCTTGCCAGGTTACAGGAATTACCTTTAGGTAAAGGGTTTAGAAAAGCTATCAGGGATAGCATAGTCATCATGCCCAATCGAGCCGGTGTTTTCAAAAGTATTTTAGATGAGGCTGAGTTTCTCCTCGAAGGGGAAGAAATCGAAGAATAAATGCTACTTCCAGTTTAAAGATATATACCAAACAGTCTTTTTATTGAGCGCTCCCGGCCAGGCAATGTCAAACCGAATCGGATAGCCTGCAAGGTTAGTACGGGCACTGATCCCATAAGACCATACCCAATCGTTTTGCGGCTTTGTCTTGTTCCAGGTTTCTCTTACAGTGGCAATATCACTGAATAAGCCTAATTGGAGCTGATTGATAGATTGCAATGGTGTTTCTATCGGGATGAGTGTCTGGAATAATGGGAAATACACATCCGAGTTGAAAACAAAATACTGGTTGCCTTGCAAAGTATTTTGCAAATAGCCCCTTAATGGCGTTATCAGTGTTTGAAAAGCATAAGGCGCAGTTTGTTCGGGGTGAATATTACTATCTGTCCTGACAGTGATGTTATTATCCATACCGCCGGTGTTATAAAGCACTTTACCTTTCCCTCCGCTGTAGCCGGTTTGCAGTTGGGTAGCTAAAGTGATGTATTTGTATAGCGGTTGGTGATATTGCAACTGCAAGGTGCTGCCGGTCACTGTTCCTTCATTGCCTGCTATCGGTTGAAATACATCTACTAATCCTTTTGCTTTAAAACCTTTGTATAGCATCGGCAAAGTAGGCATCAACCTGTTATAGGTAAGCGATAATGTACTGATCGACCAGATAGCGCTAAGGTCCTTAAAGGTTAAGGTATACTTATCCGTAGCTAGGAAAATGGTTCTGTCATAGCGAACTGCCTCCTGGAAGCCTGCCGACAGGTAATAAGTAATGGGATGGTAAACACTCACTTCACCATAGTGCGTTTTTACTTTAGCATTATTGGGATAAGGTTTGCCTTCCTCATCTGTCCAGTTGCGTTTAGAGTCCGGTGACAGGCTTTCTACTTTCCGGAAGTAACTGATACTCCAATCTATTTTCTTAGCAGTATTTTCATAGCGGATAAAGAAATCACTGCCTTCTGATCCTGCCGGCAGGCGAAAAGCGATGTTTACATGATGGTTCTCCAGTATATCACTAAAGCCACCTTTTGCCATGCCGCCAAGTTCCGGGAACTTAAATTGTCCCTGGTAGTTTTTGTAGGGCTGGTAGCGGTTGATGAAATAATCATTGTTTACTTTGGCCGAAAAGTACGCGCTATGCAGTTGCAAAATATAGGGCTTTACTTTCTTAGGATCATAGGATAATGCTTTCTGTATACTGTCTTCTCTTTTTTGTGCCTCTTCCTTGGCATTTTTAGGTATCAATACGCCTTCTAAGAAAGATGAGGATTCATCCCTTGCCGCTTTGAGGATACTGTCTTCTTTGGCCTTTGCTTCAGCTCTCTTATGATAATCTTCCAGCCACGGGCTTGTGATATCATTACTTGTATTCCTATTGATCCAGTCCTTCAGGTGTTCTGAAATTATTTCTATACTATCGCCTTTTTGACGGTGATAACTGATGGCTTGTTGTGCAGCCAGGTATTGAATAGGCTCGTATCGGTTTAAGCTTTGTATCGTAGGATTAGCCGTGTTTGGGTTAGGAATAAAAGCAAAACGTTCAGTACCGTACTTAGTGTGGGTGGTCAACAATTGCTCCTGTGACAAATTAATTAGCTTATCCCAATGGATGTAAGGGATGCTGTCTGTGAGCACAGGTGATATGACCTTATCCTTTACGGTAAATATGCCTTGCTTCTGTATAGTCGTGTCTTTAAAGCCTATGGTACGTTTTTGTTCAGCAGTGGGCTCTTTTTCTTTCCTCCGTGATGTAAAAAACAGTTGGCCAGGATTGTTGCTGTTGCGTGCCGGCGTACCATCGTCGTAAGGATCATTGGTAAAAGGAATGTATTTTTCTTTGAGCCCGTCATATTCCACGATATCACTTTGACCCTTCCTATAAGCTGACAGCAGGTATTGATAGTCCTTGATAACCTCTATTTGGTTGATGCCGTCTGTCCCGGTTATTTCCACCCTGTCTGTTTTCTGGCCGGTATTGCTATAGCTGGTAAGCGTCAGTTTACTTTTTATCGGTAGCACTGTATTGATCTCACTGCCGTCATTAGTCCATTGCAGGATGGGATACATATCCCTGCTGTAATCCGTGATCCAGGGTGGTAACCTGTAGCTTATAAGCCGTTTCGTTTCTTTGTTCAGGCTGTTGTAGTTATAAGTAGTCCGTTTGCGGTTCCGGTAAACGGTATAAGCTATGTGTTTGCCATCCGGGCTTGCTTTGACTTCTTTCAATATGCCTTTCTTCTTTGGAATGGTCATGCTGGTAATGACCGTGGGTACAGTTGTATGCTGTTCCTGGAATCTTGCCTGGTAGAAGCGATAACATTCTGCAAGCACGGTATCTAGAGGTTTCTTGGTGAGCAATCGCTGTGCACGCTGCAGGTTTTTCTTTTTACGAAGTTGCCCTAATAGTTGCATCGGTGCCTGCGGATAATACTGGTCTTCTAAAAAGTATAAGAATGCCTGCCCGGCCAGTTTGGGGTGTGTGGCCGTTACTTGTTGCCAGTTGATATATAGATTGAGTTGATAGCTGCTATGCAGTTTATCTTCCGCTTCAATAGTCCAGCCATGTGCAAAATAAGCTATGGCACCTTCCTTAAACCATGCGGGTATATCTTCCGGCTTATCGTTCACTTGTTTAGCCAGGTCGTTTTCTTCTTTCAACCATGCCTCCCAGATACATCTTGCAATGGATTCAAAGAGTTGTTGTTTTAGATGCTCATAGTTGCCATCGTAAGCTATGATTGTGCGGTTGCCTTTGGCTACGAATGTTGGCAGTGTATAGTTTAGAGGTTCGCTATAACCAATATTACTTTCGTATAGTTGGTCAACAGACGGATAGATAATAATATTGGGCTCCTTTAGTAAGGAAGTACCCATGTTGCGCTTTACTTTCTTTACAGCATTGGAGAATTCCCTGGCAGTGAAAGATGCGAGGCTGTCATAGCCTTGCGGGAAGTAAATATGAAAGGCTTTGGCATGAAAGGTTTTCCATTTGTATTTATGATATTGAAAACGGTTGTAGCGTTGTTGAACTTGGGAGTAAGCAGTGTCTACCCATCCCAATAAAAGAATCAACAGTAAACTACGGGAAACAGCAAGGAACATTCAGCTTTTCATTGGTTGGATCTGCTTGTAAAATACTTAAAAATTCAACTTATTATCGTACTTTTTGGCTGTTATAAGCGCTACTTCATCCGCCATGTTATTTTCCAATATTTTCATCAAAAAAAGGCTTCTTGCATGGTCGGTTGTAACAGTCGTTATATCTCCTGCCGTCCATGCGCAAAATGTATGGAGTGAGTCAACTGCTAAAGCAAAAAACAAAAGCCGAAAGGCCGTTAACAAGGTAAAGCAGCTTAAAGACCATATTAAACAATGGGGAACGGAGGCGGATTTTAATAAAGGTTTACTGTTGGGTGGAAGACTGAATAGTAATGGCTGGAGCGGGGGCATCTATTATTTGGTAAAAGACAATCCCGGCAGTCACCATGTCTGGCAATTGCATTTTTCCGAGATCAAGCATGAAAAACAAATAAAGCAGGAAAATATTGGGGTATTACCCGCGAAGTATGGCGAGACAACATCTTATGTGTTTGGCAAGATTAATAATCTTTATACGGTGCAGGTTGGTTATAGTAAAGAACAGTTAGTATTACCCGGCGTAGTGGAAGGAAATTTATCTGTAAGTTTTCGATACGGAGGTGGTTTTAGCTTAGCGTTATTGAAACCTTATTATTTAAAAGTGGTGAAAACAGACTATACACAACCGGAGCCAGTGAGTGAACTGATAGAAACCAAATATTCCGATAGTGTGGCTGCACTGTTCCTGGAGCGTACCCGCATTTTAGGAAGCAGTAAATGGAGCAAAGGACTTGGTGAAACGAAATTCGTACCGGGATTATATTTAGAAGCTGCGTTTGTGATTGAACCGGCACCGAATAAAGGATTGATACAAGCTATCACTTTAGGCGTTAATGGTTCTGTCTATACCAAATCACTTCCGATAATGGCAGAACTAAAGGCCTATAATTGGAGTGCCAGCCTTTTTGCAGGGCTGGCACTCGGCAAAAGATGGCGTTGATGAAAAAGTACCTATTGTGTTTATCGCTGTTGTTTTCAACTGTTCTGACGTTTGCTGACAGTTTAAAAGGTCGTAGGGTTTTATTCCTATTGGATGGATCATCGAGTATGTCTGTACCCTATGCAAATGGGCAGACACGATTTCAGAAGGCAGCGGCTACGATACTTTCAATAATGGATAGCATCTCCGCGAAAGAGAAGAATGTTGAATTTGCGTTAAGAGTCTATGGACATCAACACCCGGCCCAGGAAAAGAACTGCTTTGATTCTAAAATGGAAGTCCCGTTTAGTAAAGATAACCGCGCACAGATGGAGTTGCGATTAGAAAGTTTAAAGCCGATAGGTATTTCACCACTTACATTTTCGTTGCGACAGATTTCCGAAAATGATCTAGCGGGGGAATTTCAATATTCAATAATTATAATCGCGGATGGAGGTGAAAGCTGCGGAGGAAATATTTGTGTAGCAGCAGAAGGGCTAAAGCAAAAAGCAGGAACAACTCTATCGTTTATAGATTTAGGAATTAACAACATTGAAATGTCGGCCCTGAACTGTATAAATTATCAAGCGGTTCAAAATCTTAGCATACCAAAATTAGAGAAGCCTTTTAATACACAATCTGCTATCGACACACTGCAAAGGATAAGTACTCCAATTTCCTCTGACCCTGATACCGGGTTTGGCTTTTTATTGTTTACAGAAGTTGGCGCAGTAAAAGAAGTGACAGTATTCTATCATGAAGGCGACATTGATATTCCCCTTACGAAACTAGAATTATATAACCTGCAAAGTGGGTCACGAATAAGAATAAAAACAGGCAAATATAGAATTGAGTATAAAGCAGATCGTCCAAACGCCAAACGAAAAGGATTTATCGAAGCGATTGTAAGAGATGGAATGATCACAAACGTGTTATTAAAGTAATAAAAAAGGTTCGGACAAATCCGAACCTTTTAAAAACACTTTTACTTTATTACTCCTCTCTTAATAGCTTCTTTACGAAACCAAGGGTCAAGTTTCTCTTTGTTTTGCTTTATATAACGTATCACTTCAGGTTGCAACGGGACAAGTTCACGGCGTGGACATTTCTTTAAATCATTACACCACGGCATTGTATAATGGATATGAGCTCGAAGTGAAAATAGAATTGGCGTAGTAGAAGCACCTTTGAAAACCACTCCCCAATAAGGCGTGTTAACGACATCCGGCATAGCTACTTTCCTTCCTTATTTACATAGAAAAAATCTATCTCCGTCGTATCATTATTTACCACGACACGATCAAATTCTAACGGCATGGTTCCAAATGTTCCTTCGCCCCCTTAGAATCTACATACTGAGGGCTTTCATCACAATGGATACAATACATGTACCATTTCGCAACATCATATTGTTTTTGCAAACCAAACTTTGTTATTTCTGTAGGATATTGCTCTTTCACATTAGTCTTTTGCGCTGGGCATTGTCCATAAAGGCATAAGACAAATATCATTAAAACTAAACTTTTCATGTGCTAAAATTGCCTAATGGGCATACGAGTATTTTTATTGTAAACTTGGATTTACTGAAAAACTTGAGCTTTTTCGTCTATGCATAGATAATTTGCTATCTATGATATAGATAAGCATCTCCTTACTAACAGTTAATCCTACTTCTTGGGTTTGAGAAGAATTGTTAATGTTTGTGTATTGCAATGCCAGATACAGATATAATCTTCTGAAACGGTTGAATATGCATTGTGGCCAGTCACGTCCTTATATAACATTGCTGTGCAAATATCCGTCGGGGAAATATATGGACTGTTTTCAGGGTAGTGTATGTGTAGATCACCTGTTGAGCTGTCAACCGGTGCTGGGTATTCAAAAGGTATGATCGTACTATGCAATGGCGTGTTGGATACAAGCTTGTTGTGCTTATCGAATTTCATTAGGTAGTCATTCCCTAGCAAAAGTACACCTTGTTGCTGCGAAGCACTTATTGCATATACATCTCTTCTCGTATCCGTAACAATGGGTACGACATTGAAATTTGCATTGTTGTAAAACTTAAAAGTTGTATCAGAAGCTAGCAGTTCGTATGTTGCTTTTCTCAATGAGAATATTTCCTTTTCTTTCGGAGTAAGCGGCCTCCTATTGAGATCCGCCTTCGTTCCATTGTTTGAAAAGGCAATATCAAATGTAATCGTCGCGATCACCATCGGTTCGTCTTCCCCATTAAAAAATACACACTTTGTTCCGCGTTCATCCCAGTATGAAAAATATCCTTTAATACTTGAAACGCTATCCTGAAATATGGGGGCTATTATATCGCTGGCAAGCCATGAGGCTCTTTCAAACCTGTACAGTAACATAGCCTCTTCCTTGATACCGGCGGCAACTTTCTCCAACTCTCTTTCTGATTGGGCTTTTCCTTTAGCATAACTATTGAATCCCAAAATCAAGACAAATATTAGCAACTTAATTCTCATAATTATTCTATTGCATGGTTAGAGAGAATAGCAATGCGTTAGAATGGACAAGGCATTGCTATTCTCAACATTTCACTACTTATTTCATTTCAATGTTTCTTTAATCACACCACGCTTAATAGCCTCTTTACGAAACCAGGGATCAAGTTTGTTTTTATTGGCCTTGATATATCTAATCACTTCCGGCTGCAACGGTTTTTCTTCTCTAAAAATGCATTTTGCAGGATTGTCACATTTCGCCCAAACATATCTGGCATGCCCGTTGGTCGTATACATTACAATCTTGCCGGAGTTCCCTATGTATACGGCTCCTCGATGAGGATAATTGTCAGTAAGTTTGTCAACAACTTCACCTTTATAATAGAAGTTAAAATTAATTTCTAAAGTATCACCTCTCAATTGAAGGTTCTCAAATTTCAATGGAAGTGTTCCATATGTAATATTCGTTTTTATACCCGTCTTAGATAAAAATCGCACCTTTCTATCTGATTGGATACAATAAATGAACCATTTAGCCTTATCGTAGAGTTTGGTCTTGCCTAGTTTCAATACTTCAACAGGATAATCGGAATTTGTCTGCCCATGACAATAATGATTCTGAAACAGAAATAAGCTGATTAGGACTATTTTGTTTTTTGCATTCATCTTATTCAACTTGTTTAAATGTTTTCCTACTATAAATATACAATTCTTGCTTTTGGTTGTAGTTGCGATACAGGTAGATATATTTATCGTCAACTATAACGCTAAAAAATTTATTGCCATATACTTTTTGCCAGTCACCTAATTGTTGAGATGGGGATGGGCCTCTATAGATATATACTCCCCGATATCCACCCATATTGTGCGTTGCATCCCTCCAACTAACACTTCCATAGGGAAGATGAGTATGTATTGTACTAACCTGCATAAACTCATAGACTGCTTGGTCTGTCCGCTCAAGTTCGTTGGAGGTATTGGTATTTTTGCCAGTCGTCACGGTTGGAACTATTCCTGTCGGAGCCAGTACCAAATTCCCTGACGTTTCCGCATACCCTCTGAAATGATGACCATCTTTGTCTATAAAATCGTCCGATCCAGTGAATGGTTCACCATACCAATATTTGACTTTTGCATTAGAGTGTTTGTCATACCAGTTTGAGAAGGCAACAAGATCATAGCGTACACCGTCTAAAATTGGCCCATTGCCACCATTCATTCCCTGATTGTATCCTTTATTCCTATACCTGATGTCTGCACGTAGCTTTGCATCTTGGAACCTGCTCCCTGTGGCCGTTGTATAATAATTCCCTTCCATATCGATGATAGTCGACCCAAAACTAGCGTAGCCACTTGCACCACCGCCACCACCTGATCCGCCACTGAGACCGCCACCGCCATTGCTGCCACCGCCACCGCCACCGCCACCACCTGGTGGAATTCCTTCATCGTTAACAATCTCGATAGAATAAGTAACACCATAACCTCCGCCCCACTGAGGGTCAACACTAGGCCCTCCGCGCATTCTAATTCTGCCACCTCCGCCGTTATGGTTCAGATCGTTTTCACATCCATAGCCACCACCACCAAACAACCTTCTAAGCCATCGAAACAATAGGCCGCTTGGGTCAGTATAGTTCGCAGGATCATTGCCGACAAAATGATATGGGGAAAGCATTTCCTGGCCATTTTTATCTGCAAGCGGGTCAATTGCTGTAAATCGGCCAAGCTGCTGGTCATATTGCCTGGCATTAAAATCATAAAGATGTAACCCAAGTTCATCCTGTTTTTCATTGCCTTCAAAAAGAAATTTATTCTCCGGTTTATAGCTGGCATTCTGCCCTGCATCTATTACCAAGCCATGTGGATAGTAGTGTTGCTCCTGAATCAGTGTCCCCTGGTAGTGTACCACTTCAAGGTTATCAAATGCCACATCTATACAGCTTTCATTGCTGAAGTAAGCGATTACGTACCCGTTCGACCGCATATTCATGGCGTGAGGTACATTCATAAAATGCCAGTCATTTACCGACCCGGTTAACTGTATTACATGACTCTCGTTTGGCTGTAGTTCAAAGTCTTCATTAAATACGAGGTAGTTCAGGTATGCCCTCGGATAATTTCTGTCGGTCACCCCGTCTTTAATCCCCTCGTAGATAGTATAATTCGGACCACTCAACAAATTACTGACTGTGGAAGCTGTCATGGTTCCTTCACCTCCACCTCCGGGAATTGCATTAACTAACGTAGTGCTGAGAGCATTCAACATATCATTGCCAGGTGCATAGATATTATACTGGTTAGTGTCTTCGGCCTCGTAATATCCCCAGCCCTGGAGGTTCAGTTGATCTCCAGCCATTGCGTGAAGCAGGAGGGCAGCGCCAACGCGCTTCGCGGAATTGCATCCATTCAGTATGGCACTCATAAGGTCAAGCGGCGTACCCGATGGCTTGTTATCCCTTACAACGCCTATCTGTGCAAATACGTTTTCTTCCTCTGCGGCATTGACGAGTTCAAATCCAGCGATATACGAATTCGGCTGGTAGGTGACTTCCGCCGTGATAACAGTGCGCACGTTCCCTTGGTGGTCTTTCACGAAGAAGTCATGCTGGAAGAAATTGCTATCGCTGATCCACCTGGCACGCCCTTCATCATGTATAATATACTCTAGTGTATCATCTTTGTAGCTAAAAGGCCCCCAATACCTGTAATAATTGACCGTGCTTCCCTCTTTGACTGTCTTCTGCAATAGTGACCCATTGGCATCATATACTTTCCTTATCGTATCGGTGCCTTTAGCAATTAATACCGGAAGTCCCTGAATACTGTATTCTATCAAGTCGATACCTTTATTTCTATCAATTTTTAGATTTCCATCAGCATCATATTCGTAGTCATCGAATGAACTACCGGGACCATCTACAAAATCTTCAATGGGGCTCACCACGCCACCATCTTCTACATTTATCAACTGGTTACCGTCGTCATATTCATAGTTCAATAAATCAATGCTTGCCGGGTTCATTGCTGTATTATATCCACGTTGATTCATGGTTTGAATATTGCCATTATAATCGTAGGTCAGGCCGGAAACTGTGAAATCACGTTTTGTTTTATTCCATGTGGCCGATGGAGCCCCGCTTGTGGCATAGCTGGAATCCCTATAGTCTGCTGTAGTTACACGGTCGGCAACGTCGTACACATAACCGTAGGCACGTACTTCACTGCTTTTACTACGCCATTTATATCCAGTTAACGACCCGTCATATCTGCGCTGGTCAAACCCGCTTTCATAATTAAGCTCTGACATGTAACTCACGTCATCCGGTAGCAAAGCACTTCTAAGATGAGAAGCGTTAATACCTATCAACTCACCTCTGATATTATAGCTGTATCCTTGGCGTTCTACATTTCCCAGATTCTTTTCTTCGACGCGGCCCAAATTATCATAGGTATATCCCGCAATCGTATACCATCCATTCGTATCGATTTTCTGCTCTACAGCCTGCAGCCTCCCGGTGTTGTAACCATAAGTATACTTGGTAATAATCTTTGTCGCGTTCTTATTGGCCGTTGTCCAGCTCTTATGATCAACAATATTTAAGACGACTTGCCCTGAAAAGTTGTACTGATTGGTAACAATATCCCATTCGTTTTGCCAGGGGTTTCTTGTTTTTGTTTGTATTACCTGGCCTTTTTCGTCATAGAAATAGACAGTAGTCAAATATTTCTTGTCAAAATTATTGGGCGCACCATCAGTCAAAATCCTGGTTCTTGTTGCGACCAACCGGCCATATACCCAACTATGCGGTTGCGGGGCTACGATCTGCCCGGAACTTAAATAGTGACCCGAATAGCTATTGTCGAAAGTGGTATAGCTGGCAGGTGTGTCGGCGTAAGTATCATAATAGTTATAACTATGGATGATACAGTTATATAAAGTATCAGGATACTTGTTTTTTGTAAGTGTATTCGTCAGCCAATACTCAAGGGTTTGATTCGCTGCTAATGGACGGGTTAACGGCGTGGTTGTGCCATTGATAATGCCTTCCCAGTAAGTAATGGCGTCGGTTCCGGTATAAACACCCGTCATTAATACACGGTTCAGTCTGTCATACAAGGTGAAGAACCATTGGTTTTTTGCCCTCATCAATGGAGACTGGTTTAAAACCGCCCTGTTATACTTATCATAAACGGCGATGTCGGCACCTGTTTTGCCCGGAACTTGTTTGCTTGTCAAAAAGCCTTCATCATCGTATTTATATTCAAAAAGGTGCTTTTTTATATCGCCGCTGCAAATGCCGGTTTTAATCTGTTGTGCAATTTTTGGGGGTACAACGTATACCAGTTTACCCATTTCATTATACACGTAGTACGTACTAAGCCAGCTAAGCTGCGCTGACGTGGCCGATTTTCGCTGCCGCTTACAAATCAGGCGGCCTTGCCGGTCGATAAATGACAAAAGTTCCTCGCCATGTGGTCCTAACGATTGCTTCACTACAAGTTCGTTATCTAAATAGTACCCTGTACTGCACACACCATTTGTTGGGCTGCTATAAGCGAGCTTCATAACGAAGCCCGATTCAGAAACTTCGCCTGATCCGTTAATATGAACTGTATTTGTTGAGCCATTACTCAAACCAACCATCATTCTCCCTGGCTCAAACCCTCGTGAAGTTTGAACGCCATTCGATGCATAGCTTGTACTTTTCCCATAAGCAGTTTCATCTTCCAATGGGAAATTGGCTGTGTAAAAATTCTTCTGGCGTGTGTAGAGGTCATTCTGAAATTTGGAATGAAAATCTGTAGCATAAGGCAAATAGCTCAGGCTGACATTGGAATTACGATAATCATACGGCACTGCAACATCTTTGTTCAACGGACTATTGTTCCTGATTAAGTCCATGATTGGATTGCCCCAGCCATCTGTATAAGTTGTGTTAACAAGTATTGCTGCCCCGCGGGTATTGTCAAATGTCCCGATACTACTTACCGGGGAAAGCGGGCTATACTTTCGGATATAGTTGAACCTGCCAAGCGGAAGGTTCGGCGACTGATTGAAATTTGGCGGAGGCGATACCTTACCGGTTAATGTTGTGGATGGATAACCGCTATTGTTGGGTGTGTTTTGTGCAAAAAGCGATGAGGCACTGCAAACCCCCAGAAGAGCAGTAATATAAATAGCTTTCATTGTTGTCTTTTTGAAGGTTACGGATTTACTGGATCAGGAAAATGCGGATCATTATAATCATAGTCCGGGAGCGACTCATATCCATCCAAACTCATACATTCCTGCTCGATCTTTGACAGCACATTGCCACGCATATCCTTTTCGTAGATCGTATTTCCGAACATATCGTGCTCATAATATAAAATATGATTCGATGCGTCAGTTTCGCTCGTTTTACCAAACAATGGTGTGTAGCAATATGATGTCATCGCTGCATCAGCAGGATGCAGCCGCACTTCATCCACGTAAGTCGTGAATGGTGGTCCGGTAATACCAACGGGATGCTGTTCAATTGACAACACATCACCGCTCTGCGCTGAATGCTCAACGCTGTAAAGTTGCCATTCGCCGACTGTATTCCGCAACGTTGATGTCAAAATAGTGTTGCTACCGCCACGTTGCAGGTGGACATCGGGTATATACTGGCTGTATTTTGTCCAATAAGTCAGTATGTATTTTTTACTACCGAGCGGTTTTGTTGTGACACCATAATAATCCTTCAAATCGTATGCATATCGACCGGTAATGGCTGATCCTATTTCGACCACGTTATCAGGGCTAAATTCAAAATTTCCTTTGTTGTAATCAGGACTTGTATAAACATATTTACTCTCAAAGCTGCTAAACGCGATGTCATCATGTCTTGCATTAGACGCATAGGCGAGCAAACCGCCCGTATTCACATCAAAAATTTTGCTGACGTATTCATCTTGTGCATTCAACTGGATTTCGATCTCGTCACCCTTTGAATCATATTTAGTAGCTTCTTTCCATTTTAGAAGGTTTGTACCGAAACTGGTGTAATTAGATCCATTATAGGCAACTGCGTAACGGGGAACGTACGTGCTGTGTCCGCTTGTCGGGAACACGTTTATCGGCGTTAGTGGTGCTTTTAAAGTCGATTGAAACAGCGCCGGGAAACTTAGAACCCCGGTTGCCCTGTACTTAGGGGCCTTCATCGTTATTCCGAGGAAACTACTATCGTTCGGAACACCCGGCTTTTTCTTCCAGGTCTCCGAGGAAATAAGAAACTGCCTTTGTTCCGTTGCCATTTGTGCAACAGCAGATCCGGGGAACATTCCTGAGTAGTCATAATTGTATTTGGTCCAAATCTTAATGGAATCGCCTTCGCTATTGGTTTTAGCGGTCATTGTAATATTGTCATATTGATCATATCTGAATTTGGTATTCGTGATCATCGACTTTACGACTGATGCCGACCTATCATTTATATTGCTGGTGACCTTTTCATTTGAAACGAGCATCCTATCTGCCAGTTCACTATAAGTAGTTTCGGTTTTTGACGTCAGGAAATTATTTTCGTCATAATCTTCTGTTTTCAAGGGTATGCCCATGCGCCATTGCTTCAACGTTGAAGGGTAGCTATAATAGCCTTTCTTTGTTGGTTTTGTTAGGCAGGATAGGGTCTCACCACCTCCATCCTGGTACGTCAGGTTAGTAAAGTATACCTTTGTCTTTGACAACTGGATATTGTTGTATCCAAGCGTGGAAACAGTCACTTCAGAAAAACCATGATTTACGCCGTTGTAATACAAATCGGCGTTTAGGTTGAAATTTGTAAATGCTTTCTCGCCGTTATAAGAATCAGGGTACCAGGTGAAGCCTCCCTGGTTAAACCTTTGACCGCCGCTGTATGTGTAAGTGGTCTTAGTAACGTTATCTCTTGCGAACCAGTCTTTAGATATGATTTCACCAACCACGAGCCCATCATTAACTTCCATATATTCTGTGAGCGTATCTTGGTCATAGCCCATGGACAGAAAACTGGGATAGCCGCCCATAGGGTCGTCGTAAACAACCACGCTGCCATATGCACTGTCAGGATTCGTTAAGGTGTAATCAATATATACAATGGAGTCAACGCCACCGCAGCCGTTCGTGATCCTGTTTAATGACCATGCTTGCGCATATAACCTGTTACTATTGCGGCTTGTTCCCCAATATAGTGGCGTTTGATTGGCAGTTGTATTATCGTACGCCGTCCTGGGGTCTTGGTGGTATGGGATGGAA
>Ga0182746_1000473_pt1 | contig 54433 bp, 49 predicted proteins | sample eDN3rd30CBELigOP_FD_128881 | JGI IMG/M metagenome (GOLD analysis project Ga0182746, IMG submission 128881) | Enriched Organic Plus compost microbial communities from Emeryville, California, USA - eDNA 3rd pass 30_C BE-Lig OP (version 2) (version 2) ...
ATGTAGCCACTTATGGCAAAGGCCAGATGGGCAGCTATGCTTCTCAACTGAGCACTAAACAACGCTGGGAAGTGGTTGCTTATATCAAGTCAAAACAATTCCCGGCCGGCAGCACTGCAAAAGCAGATACAGCAGCAGCAAAAGCACCGGCAGCGGCAGCAGACAGTACAAAAGCAGCCGTTAAATAAGAATTATTGAAGAAATTATAAAAGAATACTGATGTCAAACAGGGACCAATTTGTAGCGCCGAAAAGATACAATACCATAGCGATCGCTTTAATGGCTATTGGGATCTTATCCATAGTTACATTGTATATCACACACGGCTCTAAAGATAATCCGCATGATCAGGCAAGGTTCTGGGGCAGCTTGCTGCAGAACAGTGTTTACTTTCTGCTGATCGTGAATGCAGCAATGTTCTTTATTTGCGCTACCACATTGGCCTGGGGCGGCTGGCAAATGGCTTTCCGCCGCGTTACTGAAGCGATCACTGCCTGTGTGCCGGTATTGGGTGTTATCTGCGGAGCGATCCTGTTGTCCATTGTTTTTGGCAGCAATCATGAGATCTACCACTGGACGGATACTGAGCATGTAAAACATGATCCTACACTGCTGCACAAAGCAGGTTTCCTGAGTAAAGGATTTTTTACCACCGTTACTGTTCTTACCATTGTTCTCTGGTCTGTGTTGGGATGGAAAATGAGAAGCCTTTCCCGCAGTCTCGACAACAATCCTATCCCTACAGTAGAAGGCAGAAAGAAATACATGTTCACCAATACTGTTTGGGCAGCACTGTTCATCGTTGTGTTTGCACTTACTGTAATGTCTTCTATTCCCTGGCTTTGGCTGATGAGCATCGATGCACACTGGTACAGCACCATGTATAGTTGGTACACATTTGCAAGCACTTTTGTAGCAGGTATCGCTTTAATTACACTGTTTGTTGTATTTCTTAAAAATAATGGCTATCTGGAGTATACGAATAAAGAACACCTGCATGATCTTGGTAAGTTCATGTTTGCGTTCTCCATCTTCTGGACTTACCTGTGGTTCTCCCAGTTCATGCTGATCTGGTATGCCAACATTCCTGAAGAAACAGTTTATTTCAAAACCAGGGCACAGGGTGAATACAGCGGAGTATACTGGTTAATGTTCATCATCAACTTTGTAGCGCCGATCCTGATCCTGATGAGCCGTGATTCAAAAAGGAATTATACAACCATTACATTCATGTCATTACTGATCATATTTGGTCACTGGCTGGATTTCTTCCAGATGGTATTCCCCAGCCCGCTGACTGATGTGGCAACTGGTAAAACATATGTGCCAATGATATTGTATGATTTCGGTATTGGTTTGGGCTTTGCCGGCCTGATCATGTTTGTAACAGGCAAAGCACTGGCGAAAGCGCCGCTGCTGGCGAGAAACCATCCGTTAGTGAAAGAGAGCTTGATACATCACACATAAGATCGAAATGTTTAAGAATTTAAAAGGGCTATTGTTATATATCGAAACCTTTTACACTTCTTAATCTTTAAAATAGAACACTGAACAATAACTTTTGAACGATAGAATATGCAAACTTTTTTCATTGTAGCGATTTTGGCATTGGGCTTCCTGGTTACTTTTCAGATAGCCAAAGCCAGTGAATATGTAGCAGTGCTGCGTGGGGAAGAAAAGGCCAGGAAACAGACCAATAAGATCAACGCCTTCATGTTGCTGATTTTCCTGATCGTCGGCCTGATCGGCGTGTTTTATTGCAATGAAAGATTGAAAGGAAAGATCCTGGGTGCGCCTGCATCTGATCACGGTGTGCATATCGATACCATGTTGTACATCACCCTTGCGCTTACAGGTATCGTTTTCTTTGCAACGCAGATCGCGTTATTCTGGTTTTCCTATAAATACCAGGAGTCTGATAACCGCAAAGCGTTTTACTACCCTCACAATAACAAGCTGGAATTGATCTGGACCGTAATCCCTGCTATTACGCTGACAGTGCTGGTAGGTTTCGGTATCTTCTACTGGTTTAAGATCACAGGCGAAGCACCTAAAAATGCAATGGTGGTGGAAGTGACCGGCAGCCAGTTTAAATGGGAATTCCGTTATCCCGGTAAAGACAATATTCTTGGTAAAAAATATTATAAAGAGATCAACGACGCCAAGAACAATCCGCTGGGCCAGCTTTGGGACGATCCTGCAAACCATGATGATATTTATATTGCAGGTGAGCCTATGCACCTTGTTGTGAATAAGCCGGTGAAACTGGTGATCGGTGCGAAAGATGTGATCCATGACGTAGGTCTGGCGCATTTCCGGATGAAAATGGATGCTGTTCCCGGCACGCCTACCACGATGTGGTTCACACCTACCAAGACCAGCAAGCAGATGAAAGAAGAAACAGGCAATCCTAACTTTGTATACGAAATTTCCTGCGATCAGATGTGCGGTAAAGGCCACTGGAGCATGCGTGGAGAAATTGTAGTGGAAACACAGGAAGAATTTGATCAGTGGATGGCGACAAAGAAACCAAAATACTTTGCTGCTTTCCCTGAGAAAGATCCGGCCGCACAAAAAGCAGCAGCGGCAGATACAACAGCAGCCAAAGCAGCCACACAGCCGGTAGCTATGGCTGGTCATTAATTCGATCCTATAATAGCCCGCCCAGGCGGGATAAAATAAAAGATTATGAGCGAAGCATTGCAAATACATCATGGCACAGTGTCTCACGATGTTCATCACGACGGTGACCACGGGCATCACCACCAGTCCTTTATCTCAAAGTATGTTTTCAGCATGGACCACAAGACCATTGCGAAACAGTTTTTGATAACGGGTATCATATGGGCGATCATTGGTGGTCTGTTCTCGGTATTGTTCCGTTTGCAATTGGGTTTTCCCGGTCAGTCTTTCCCTATCCTCGAAACTTTCTTCGGACATTGGGCAAAAGGTGGTACCATTCAGCCGGAGTTTTATTATGCGCTGGTGACCATGCACGGTACCGTACTCGTGTTCTTCGTATTAACAGCAGGTCTTTCAGGAACTTTCTCCAACTTCCTCATCCCGCTGCAAGTGGGTGCCAGGGATATGGCTTCTCCGTTCCTGAACATGCTTTCTTACTGGTTCTTCTTCCTGGCCAGTGTGATAATGATCGCTTCCATGTTCCTGCAAACCGGCCCTGCAAGTGGTGGTTGGACGATGTATCCTCCTCTCAGTGCGTTGGGTCAGGCAAATGATGGATCAAAACTCGGTGCAGATTTCTGGCTGATCGGCATGGCACTCTTTATCGTGTCTCAATTGATGGCCGGTCTGAACTATATCTCTACTATCCTGAACATGCGTACCAAAGGCATGAGCATGACCCGTATGCCACTGACTATCTGGGCGCTGTTCTTCACTGCTGTATTGGGCGTATTGTCTTTCCCTGTATTGCTTTCAGGTGCGATCCTCCTGTTGTTTGACCGCAACATTGGGACCAGCTTCTTCCTGAGTGATATCGTGGTGAATGGAGAAGTGTTGCCGAATGAAGGAGGTAGTGCGATCCTGTACCAGCACTTGTTCTGGTTTCTTGGTCACCCCGAAGTATATATCATTCTGTTGCCTGCAATGGGCATGGTGTCGGAAATATTATCCATTAACAGCCGTAAACCGATCTTCGGTTATATGGCGATGCTCGGTTCTTTGTTCGCCATTTGTATACTGGCCTTCCTGGTATGGGCGCACCACATGTTCGTTACCGGTTTGAATCCCTTCCTTGGTTCGGTGTTCGTACTGTTAACCTTGTTGATCGCGGTGCCGTCGGCCATTAAGGTGTTCAACTGGCTCACGACACTCTGGCGGGGTAATATCCGCTTCACACCTGCGATGCTGTTTGCGATCGGTTTTGTGAGCCTGTTCATCTCCGGTGGTTTAACAGGCATCTTCCTTGGAAACTCAACCATTGATATACACCTGCATGATACGATGTTCGTGGTAGCCCACTTCCATATTGTAATGGGTGTGGCATCCATGTTCGGTATGTTTGCCGGTATTTATCACTGGTTCCCGAAAATGTTTGGCCGCTACCTGAACAATACCCTTGCTTATTTCCATTTCTGGACAACGCTGGTTGGCGCCTACCTGATCTTCTGGCCAATGCACTATGAAGGTCTGGCTGGCATGCCCCGCCGTTACCTGGACAAGAGCATTTGGGTTTCATTCAACCAGTTTGGAAGTCTCGATCAGATGATCACTGTTGTTACAGTTATTGTTTTCGCTGTTCAACTGATGTTTGTGTTCAACTTCTTCTATTCTATTTTCAAAGGAAGAAAGGTTACCAGCACCAATCCATGGGGTGCTACCACGTTGGAATGGACAACTCCAATCAGGCCTGGTCATGGTAACTGGACCGGGGAAATTCCTGAAGTACACCGTTGGCCTTATGACTATGGTAAGGACGGAAGGGAATTCATTCCGCAGACAGAGCCGATCGGGGCAAATGAAAGCAAGCATTGACAATTAAAAAGTAAAAATTAAAAATTCAAAATAGCGGCTTTATAAACAGCAGTGTTGCCTTGCCAGCAGTTTTTAATTTTTAATTTTGACTTTTGAATTATAAAGCGAAGGCAGGATGAATAAGATAAAAGACTACTTACAGTTAGTTAAGCTTTCGCTCAGTATAATGGTGGTGTTCAGCAGTGTGATCAGTTACCTGCTGGCGCCGAAAGTGGTGGAGTATGAATGGGTGATGATAGGATTGCTCTTTGCAGGTGGGATGTTGGTCACAGGAAGTGCCAATGCCATCAACCAGGTAGTGGAAAAAGATACGGATGCCATGATGAAGCGCACGGGTAAACGCCCTGTTGCTGCAGGCAGGATGAGCGTGCAGGAAGGATGGGCTTTTGCCATCATTACAGGTGCGCTGGGTGTTTTTATTCTTGGCTATTATTTCAACTGGTTGTCGGCTGGCCTTGCAGCATTCAGTTTGTTCCTTTACGCTTTTATTTACACGCCAATGAAAAAAGTAAGTTCAATGGCGGTGTTGATGGGAGCAGTTCCGGGAGCATTGCCCTGCCTCATAGGCTGGGCGGCTGGAGATGACCGTTTATCGCTGGGCGGCTGGGTATTGTTTGGGATACAATTCCTCTGGCAGTTCCCGCATTTCTGGGCTATTGCCTGGATCGCGCACTCAGACTACAGCACAGCAGGTTTTAAATTATTGCCGGCAGAAAAAGGACCGACAAAATTTACAGCCTTGCAAACGGTGATCTATTCATTGCTGTTGTTTCCTGTAACCGTGCTGCCTTATTTCATCGGTATCTGTAATTATAACGATGTGGTAGGGATGGTAAGCATAGGATTGATTGTGTTGGCGAATATTTTTATGCTGACGCGTTCCACTACGCTATATGCGAAAATGGACGTAAGCTCAGCAAGGAAAGTGATGTTTGGAAGTTATTTATACCTGCCGGTGGTATTACTGGCCTTGTTAATGAGTAAAGCATAATATTATAATCAAAGTGAGATGGAAACAGTGATGAATCAACCAAAAAAGAAATTACATCCTCACAAGTTTACCTTGTGGGTGGCCATTGCCAGCATATTGATGATGTTTGCAGGCCTTACCAGTGCTTTTATTGTTAAAAGCAACCTGGTAGGCTGGAGCAATATCGCGATACCAAAGATATTCTGGGTGTCGACGGCTGTGATACTGGTGAGCAGCATTACATTGCAGATGGCCCTCAGGGCCTTTCGCCAGCGGGAAATGAACCAGTACCGCATGCTGATGGGATTGACTTTTGTGTTGGGATGTGTTTTCGTGGTGTTGCAATGGATCGGTTTTAAAAGCCTGTGGGACCAGGGAATACATTTCACCGGAGCAGCAGGTGCGGGGCAGTTCTTATATATCATTTTCGGATTGCATGCTTTGCACGTATTAGGTGGTATCATCGCGTTACTGGTAATGCTGATCAAAGCGTTTTTCGGAAAGATCAAACTGTATAGTGCGGTGCCGGTGGAAGTAGTGGCAACATACTGGCATTTTGTAGATATTTTATGGATCTATTTGCTGGTGTTCTTTCTGATCATTGGCTGATAAGGTTTAAAAGTTTAAAGGTTAAAAAAGACCTTTATCATTGGAATTTATAAATAGAAATAACTGACATGGCGACAACAGCTACAGCGCAGCAGACAAAATGGTGGAGCGGTGGAAAGAGCCCCTTCAACGTAGAGTACGGGAAGTTGATGATGTGGTATTTCCTGATGAGTGATGCTTTCACTTTCGGGGCTTTCCTGATCTCTTATGGCACTATCCGCTTCAGCCAAAACTTCTGGCCCGATCCGAACGCGGTGTTCAATGCATTCCCCGGTGCAGGACATGCCAATCTGCCTCTTGCTTTTGTGAGCGTTATGACCTTTATCCTGATCATCAGCTCCGTAACAATGGTGCTGGCTGTGCATGCAGGACATAACGGTGATAAAAAAGGAGTAATAAAATGGCTGGGCTGGACAATCGTTGGTGGTATCGCCTTCCTTAGCTGTCAGGCATGGGAATGGCATCACTTGATCACCGGTGCTCACGCTACCCTGATCGATGGAAAAATTGAATGGGTAGGACAAACCACCAGAGTAAATCCCTGGGGTCAACTGGTACATGGTGATGTGCTGACTACAGCCCTGAATAATTCTACTGTTGAATCACTGGCAAGGATCGTGCATGAGCAGCATGGCAACACCATGACGGAAGCGCAACTGCTGGGCCTTCCAAAAGATCAACTGATGAATATGATCAATACGGCTGAATTGCATGTGCGTCAAAACGGACCTGTTGCTTTCGGTGGATATTTCTACGGCATCACCGGTTTCCACGGTTTCCACGTATTTTCCGGAGTAGTGATCAATATTATCATGCTGATCATGACGCAGAAAGGCGTATTCGAACGTAAAGGACATTACCTGATGATTGAAAAAGCTGGTTTGTACTGGCACTTTGTAGACCTGGTATGGGTATTCGTATTCCTTTGCTTCTACCTGATCTAAACAGCTTTAAACTTATTTTACAATAAACGAATTGAACGAGATGGAACATCAATCAGCATCTTCAGAGATAACCTTCCAGCACCATGTGTCTGATGCAGATTTCAGCAAAAAGGTGAAGAGAACAACGATCCTGCTTTCTGTGATCACGGTCATTGAGCTGGCAATCGGCCTTATTATCTATACCATTCATAAAGGCCCCGATCCCAATGCTTACCTGGTACTGGCTTTCAAAGGAGTGGTATGTATTCTTACCCTTGCAAAAGCTTATTACATCGTATCAGTGTTCATGCACCTGGGTGATGAGATCCGTAATATGATCATGACCATTGTGGTCCCGCTGATGTTGTTTATCTGGTTTATTGCAGCATTTATCATCGATGGTAATTCTTACAAGAACCTGCGGAATACCTATGATAAACATTTCCAGGAAACAACTACACCCAAACATCATGTTGAGGAAAAGAAAGCAGAAGAGCCCAAGCCCGGAAAACAATAACATATAGGTTTATTTATCATATAGAATCACCGGCTTGTATTAACAGGGCCGGTGATTTTTTTATTGCCGCATGGTTGTGATCAACCTTGCGCTCTTTGCGGACCTTTGCGTTCCTGGCGATACTTCTACGCAGGTCAACTGTGTCAGAGATGCTTTATAGAAATATTACCGCGTCATTCGCGTCTCCGAGACCCAAAATGAAATAATTTCGCGCACAGGCCGGCCGGCTACCACATTAGCCGGCAAATAAAATAAAGTGATTTGAACAAAACTGCTCTATATGCCATTCTGCTGGCGGCGCTTCTACCGCTGGTTTGTTATTTCGTGGTCAAAGGCTTTAGTGATTCTGCCATCGCCATGCCCAGGCATTATTATGCCGATTCAGTTATTACCCGCACGGAGAGAGGAAAGGAAATTACTGATACGGTTTGGCACCGGCTCACTGATTTTGCGCTCATAAACCAGGAAGGTGATTCAATAACCTGGGAAAAACTCAAAGGCAAAATAGTGGTGGCTGATTTCTTTTTTACACATTGCCCTACCATTTGCCCACCCATGACCCGGAATATGAAATGGGTGCAGCAATCCATTACCAATGCTCAAAGGGTGGGGGATAAAACCCCGGACTTTCTTCATTTCCTTTCTTTCAGCATTGATCCGGAAAGGGATTCAGTGGAAAGACTGAAACAATGGGCCGACAGATTCCAGATCAATCCTGAACAATGGTGGTTGCTGTCGGGAGACCGGAACACGATCTATAACATGGCGATCCAGGAAATGAAACTGGGCACTATTGATGGACATGGCATAGATACAGACTTTGTACATTCCGATTATTTTGTGCTGATAGATACCAACCGCCATGTACGCGGTTATTATCATGGGTTAGACAGTGCTGATCTTGCACGGTTATCAAGTGATATTATTTTTCTCAGCATGGAAAAGGATCCCAACCGCAAAAGCTTTTTAGCAGGAAAGCTGGAGATCATGGGAGTGGCTTTTATAGCAGCAATTATCGGCGTGGGATTATTGATATTCTTCATTCAAAAAAGGAAAAAAGATGTTAGCACCGGCCTGGAAAAGGAATGACAAAAAAGCATCAGTACTCATCATTACTTTTTCATTGATTGTTTTTGCTGCGGTAGTATTGTTGAGCCGTGTTCAACTAAAAGTTGATTTGGGTTTTGATGTACATCTTTTTGCCAAAGCCAATGCTGTGATCAATTCGCTGGTGGCCATATTGCTGATAGCAGCATTAATAGCTGTTAAAAGAAAGCGATACCTGACGCATAAGACCCTAATGATGACGGCGATGATATTGTCGATACTCTTCCTGGTAAGCTATATCTGTCACCATCTGTTTGCAGGCGAAACAAAGTTTGGCGATATGGATCATAATGGTGTGTTGAGTGATGAAGAAGCAGCCGGTGTTGGTTCGTTGAGATGGGTTTATTATATCATCCTGGCCACGCATATCCCGCTGGCAGGCATTATCCTTCCTTTTATTCTGTTTACAGCTTACAGGGCGCTGATCGGCGAATGGCCTCGGCACCGCAAGCTGGCAAGGATCACCTGGCCGGTTTGGTTGTATGTGGCGGTGACTGGCGTGATCGTTTACCTTATGATCAGTCCATATTATTGATAATGGGCTTGTCCCCAACTGATTAAAAATCGTAGAGGGTAGCGCAAAGAACGCAACGATTACGCAAAGGACGCCACGTTGCGCACTCCGCGTAATCGTTGCGTTCTTTGCGCTGCCCTACGCCCTACAGACTTTTAATAGGCTCCAGCACTGTTTGAATTTCGTAACTTTTCCTTTGATTCACGTAATATCTTCCTGCATTGGCCGGAGTAGCTTTGTGTGAAATTGTTAACTGACAGTGGAAAGCAATACCTCTTATACAGGAATGTGGGTAACACGTGATGGATATATACGCCAGGAATTGATGCCGGACGGCCGCTATGATGAAAGCCGGGGCAACCGGAAAAGCGCTTACACAGGAACATATGTGATCAAAGGGACCCATATCGAATATATTGACGATAGCGGCTTTACAGCCGATGGCAATTTCCGGAACGGCGTTTTATATCATGGCGGATTTATCTTTTACAAACAGGAAAATGATAATTGATTAAATTTATCCTAATGACAAAAACGGAAACATTAGAAGATTTTTACAAGCAGAAATGCGAATGGCTGCCGGATAACCTGCAGAGAGACATGGGCCATTTTAATGTCTTCCGGACCGAGGAAGCGATAAAGCATCATTCGCCTCCAAAATATGCCCGGCGTGATTTTTATAAGGTAAGCCTGTCAAGGGGCCGGACCATTTTTCATTATGCAGATAAAAGTATCGAGATATCCGGATCTACCCTGATATTCTTTAATCCGGTAGTGCCGTATACACTGGAACGGCTTTCAGATGATCATACCGGTTACTTCTGCATTTTCAGGGAAGCTTTTTTTGATATGGGAATGCGGCGGAATCTATCTGAACTACCCATGTTCTTACCAGGCGGCAAACCAGCTTATTCGCTTACCAAAGCACAGGATAAAGCCATCAGTGTGATTTATGAAAAGATGCTGGAAGAGATCAACTCGGATTATACATTCAAGTTTGACCTGCTGAGGAATTATCTTACAGAGTTGATACATCAGGCGCTGAAAATGCAACCTTCTCAAACATTGTATCAGCATCCCAATGCGAATACACGGATCACAGCAGTGTTTACAGAATTACTGGAAAGGCAATTCCCGATAGAATCGCCATCGCAACAGTTTACATTAAGATCAGCCAGTGATTTTGCAAAGCAACTGTCTGTGCATGTCAACCACCTTAACCGTGCTATCAGGGAAACAACAGGGAAAACAACTACAGAGCATATTGCAGAACGATTGATAGGAGAAGCGAAAGCTTTGCTTCGTCATACCAACTGGAATATTTCCGAGATAGCGTATTGCCTGGGATTTGAAGAGCCGGCACATTTCAATAATTTTTTCAAGAAGCAGACCAGCATGGCGCCTTCGGCCTTCAGGTCAGTTTAAATTTATTCTGATTCACTGCTGAAACGAAGGCTGTAATTTTCTTCTTCCAGATCAAGCAGCCCATTGTATTTCCGGATAAGCGCTTCGTCCACTTCCTGTTTTCGATTGAGTTGTTGAAGAATGGCTCTTTGCTCGTTGATCAATTCAGTCATCACGTTTCGGAATTCATCGCCATCCAAAAAAGTATCCGTTGCCCCGGCGAGTTTGTTTTCAGACAATTTCAGATGGCTGGCATGCTTTGCTTTCAGGTTTTGCAGTATCTCATGCTTGTTGGAGATATCAGGATATTTATCATTCAATACTTTTAAGGCGGCCATGGACAGTTTCTTTTGAATAATGGTTTCCTGGTTTTCCCTGATGGATGTATCATCGGAATCTTCCACATTTACCCATTTTACAACCCAGGGCAGTGTTAGTCCCTGGAATACGAGTGTTACAAGAATAACGATGAAAGTAATGAACAGGATAAGGTTCCTTTGTGGGAACTCCGCACCATTGGTCATATAGATGGGGACGGACAATGCTGCCGCCAGTGATACCACCCCTCGCATACCAGCCCAGCCAAAGATCAGAGGGCCACGCCAACCGGGATTCCTTTCAGCAGTATTGATCACATTGCTGATAACACGGGTGAAGAGTGATGCACCAAGAGTTGAAAGAAGCCGTACTACGATCAATACTGCAGTAATGATAAGACCGTAGCGAACAGCATCATATAAACTGGTATCACCCAATTGGCCAACAATAACAGGGAGTTCCAGGCCGATCAGCATGAATACGATCCCATTTAAGGCAAAGCCGATGGTAGACCAAACGTTTTCTCCTCGCATACGGCTGCGATGGTCAAATATCAGGTGGCTGCGATGCGAAAGCAAAAGGCCGCCGCTTACTACAGCCAGTACGCCGGAGAAATGCAATTGTTCGGCAACGATATACATAACATAAGGCGCGATGAACGTAAGCAGGATATTAATGTTAACGGTAGTAGGCAACCAGCGATGAATAGCATAAAATACAAGGGCAATAGCGATACCGGTAAGGATACCCATGATGATCACTACAAAAAAACTGATAGCCGCGTCCCGGAAAACGAATTCACCAGAATCTACCGCCTGGATGGCAAAGCGGAACACGATCAAACTGGATGCATCGTTCAGCAAGCTCTCTCCTTCAACGATGGAGATAAGCCGTTTGGGAACTTTGATGCCTTTTAAAATAGAGGTGGCCGACACAGCATCAGGAGGAGAAATGATACCGCCAAGAAGAAAACCAAGGGCCAGGGTGAAACCGGGAATAAGATTGCTTGATACAATAGCGATGATACCGGAGGTAAGGATGACGATCAGAAAAGCAAAACTGGAAACAATGCGCCGCCATTTCCAAAGCTCTTTCCAGGAAGTTTGCCACGCAGCTTCATACAACAAAGGAGGCAGGAAAATGACAAAGATCATTTCAGGATCGATCTTGATCTCCGGCAACCAGGGAGAAAAACTCAATGCCAGTCCTCCAAGCACTAATATAATAGGATAAGAAATCTTCAGACGCTGAGCCAGCATTACCAGAAACAGGATAATGAGCAGCAGGAGGATATAAACACTGAAAGAATCGTGCATAAGAGCGATTGGTTTAGTCAACAAACTAAAAATACAGCAATTCTTCTGAATGCTCCCGTGATGAGCTTATCCCTTTATTAAGGATTTTTTGTTTGAATTATGTAATCATTCGTTTGATGTATATAAGGAAAAGGGATGTTGGAGGGAGTAGCTTTGTTTGACGAAAAAAATTATTGACTATGGAAAAGGTGTGGTTCATTACAGAGGCTTCAAAAGGCTTGGGGCTTACGCTGACGAGGCGGTTGATACAGGATGGTTATAAGGTTGCCGGCACTTCCGGAAGTCTGGATGAGTTGAAGAGGGGGGTAGGAACAGGATCACCGGATTTTCTTCCATTGATGGTTGACCTGCTGGATGAAGACAGTGTGGCGAGAGCGTTGTATGATACGGTCCGTTATTTTGGAGGAGTGGATGTGATTGTCAATAGTGCCAAGTACGGCCTTGCCGGAAGCATAGAGGAGTTATCGGATGAAGAGACCCGCCGGAATTTTGATGTGAATGTATTTGGGACATTGAATGTGATCCGCGGTGCATTGCCTTTTCTGCGTGAGCAGGGAAGTGGTCATATTTTTAATGTATCGTCTATTGGAGGATTTACGGGAGCAAAGGAGGGGTTTGGTATTTACCGTGCTACGGAGTTGGCTGTGTTGGGTTTTTCAGAATCGCTTGCTGTAGAACTGCGGCCATTTGGAATAGATGTTACCGTAGTGGTGCCGGCTTATTTCCGGTCAAATTTTACTGCTCCGGGTTTGCTGGTTGTTCCAAAAAGAAAGATTGCGGATTACCGGCCCATTAAAGAGATAGAGGACCTGCCATTGCAGGGAGATGGCAGTATGGTTGAGTTGGAAAAGGCGGCTATGGCTTTGTTGCTGGTAGAAGAGCAGGAAGATCCACCATTGTTTTTATTCCTTGGGCAGAATGTAAGTGATCTGGCTACAGTGAGAACGAGGCCGGTAGAAAGAAGAATGGAGGGGGTGAAGGAACTTGTTTCGGCTGCGGGGCTTGCAGTATAGCCTTTTCTTCTGCGGGATATACAAAACTTCAGCGTAAAACTCATTCGTAAGAAAGAAAAATAAGTTCGCGGATGGTACACTTAAAGGAAAGTGGACTGTTCGCGAACTTATTTTTTTTATAGTCAAACTTTTTTGTTGAATGGCAGGTGAACCTTTATCTCATGAAGCGGAAATACACTATTCACTTCCTTGTTTCCATTATTGCAGCAGTGCTTATTGCGCTGTTTGTGTATACAGCATTAAGCAAGTTGATGCAATTGCACCGGTTTCAGATAGCATTAAGGTCTTCGCCCTGGTTGAGACCATTTAGCGGGCAACTGGCCTGGGGTATACCGGTGATTGAGTTGTTGCTGGCTGCTGGTTTGTTGATTCTCTGGTTACGGGAAAAAGCCTTATTGTTTTCGGGTATCCTGCTTTTTTGTTTTACGGTCTATATCGGAGGCATGTTGATGTTTGTAAAAAAATTGCCTTGTGGTTGTGGAGGCATTATAGAGATGCTTGGCTGGCAGCAGCATCTTGTGCTGAATATCGTATTGACCTTTCTTGCATTCCTTGGCTGGTATGTGGAAAGAAAACATAAAAGAACTGTTGCAGTAGAATCTGGTCATGCCAGCGCAGACCTGACCGGCAGGAATAGCCGAATACCTGTATAAAAAAGTAGGCAAATGTTTTTTCATCTTAAAATCAAAAGTTATGAGAAAGTATTTATTGGGATTATTCGCCGTGGTAATGGCGGTGTCTTTGAGTGCGTTTACAAGTGCCAGATCTTCTGATAAGGCTGTAAAGTCCGCACCATTGTATTGGTTTGAGTATGATGAACTGGCAGGAACAGGTGATTATATAGATTATGGTGAGCGAAGCGAGTTTCTTGTTCCCCCCTGCGATTTAGAAGAAGGAAAGGATTGTCACAGAGGGTATTCTCTTATGGATTTGGTGAACCCAAGCGTTCCCCAGGAGGGAGTGATTGATGATGATTCCCATGATGATCAGATCAGAAAACCTTTAAGTCAATAAGGTTTGAAAAAGTACGGCCACCACTATAGTGATGGCCGCTTTTAATTAATCGGTAATTACGAGCACAGGAATTTTCGCTTTAGTTTTTCTGATTAACATGCCATTTTTTTTCAACGCGTCTTTAAATAATTCCATATTGCCGGACGCCAAAACATTATGGTGAATTTCAAAATTCATTGGGCCGGAATAGGATAGTCGATTAACTAATGGCAGGGGTGAGAAACGTAGAAAATATTGTTTTAATTTAACCCAAAGTTGATCTGATGGCCAATGACTGAAACGGTTTGTAGAGTCGACTTGCGGCTTTCCGCTACTGGAATAAGTCTTTCCGCTTGTGGAAATAAATAACCGACGGTCTAAAGGCTCCAGTACCCAGCAATCTTTTTCAAGTAACTGGACCTCAGCTTTGAGGCCAAAATGCAGTGCCAGATCCCGTTGCATGACTGTATAAATATCGCCTGCCCTGGATATCGGCACTTTAACATCATAAGTATATTGATGATTTATTATCCAGTTTTCATCAAATTTTTCGCCGGTAGGTGGAAAAAACAGGCTCGAATCTTTTACATGAATATCTATGGGCATTGAAGTATGAGTATCAATTGAACCATTATTGAAGGCGGCGCGGTACAAATTTAATGCATGCATGTTCGGGAGACAAAGCCTGTTGGGAGGGCCATTTTTCCCTGGTATGGAATTACGAAGTTCGGCCATGGGAAATTCATGATGAAACAGGTATGAATAAAAATTTACACTGTCCAGCCAACGCCCCTCGCCTTCGGCAATTAATGGCACATCAATGTTCAGGTCTTCCACTACGCGGTTCTGTTTGAAAGTTAAAGGAATGTTGGACAGAAATTTTTGAATATTAGTGGCTGTGGTATGTTTATTTGCTCCGGCATACCGGAGAGTTCTTGAGGAATCCAGCCAGAGATGGCCTAAAGTTTTCAACTGCCCAAACAGTGCCTTTTCTCCGGTAGCCATTGGAATATTTTTAGGCACGTGTATTTTATTCTTTCGTTTAAAAAACCCGATTGTTGAGTCTTTTCCTTCAGGATTGATCATAATGATCTGCAGCCGGTCCTTAAATTGTGCCTGCAGGCTATCCAGATACGGAAAAGCTTCTATGCAAGGCACGCATCCATGCATCCATAAATCAATAATAAAAACCTTTCCCGGAAAATCTGAAAACTCCAAAATTGGTTTATGATAGTTTAATACTTCTTTGAACTGGAGATTCGGCCAGGTTTCGCCAACATAAACACTTTGAGATTTTACAGTTGCAAGCCAACCCGAGGCGATCAATATTAAAATGGCCCGTTTAAAAACTAAATACATATTTGTGATTTTGAAAATGATTTAATAGCCAGGATTCTGCTGCAGGTATACATTTAGTTGCAATTCTCCCAGCGGCACAGGATACAATACATCAGATGGTTGCCAACTTGCACCTTTCAACGGCCCAAGCACAGCATCTGAACGGCCGGTTCGTTTAAGATCAAACCAACGATGTCCCCATTCGGTAAATAATTCAACAAAACGTTCTTTTTCTATAGCATGTAATAAGGGTTCACCGGTAAGGGACACTAAAGGAGCTAACCCGGCACGGGTATGTACCCTGTTCAAATCTTCCAACGCCGGTTCAGGTTGTTGCAGCATGGCGAATGCTTCTGCACGGATGAGATACAGTTCTGCAAGGCGGAATACAATATTATACTCCGTATTAGTGCTTCCTCCTCTTTGCTTGTATTTAAAGGGGTAGTGATAGGTATCTCCACCTATTACCACTGTTTTTAACCAGGCACTGGCCCGGTTATCATCAGCTTCGAATGATTGCCATAAGCTTGCCGTTGTATTGAAGGTAGGGCGGGTGCTTGCATTGGAGGGAATGAACTGAACTGCTTGTGAAGTATAGTTTGTAGTACCTGAAGGAGATAACTGCCAGATAGTTTCCTTGCTTCCTGATAAGAATATTGACTCCAGGTTCGTTCCTAAAACAAAATCACTGTTATCAATAATGGAAGAAGCTGCAGTAACTGCATCTTCCCAACGGCCAAGATATAAATAGACCCTTGCCAATAGTGACTGCGCAGCCCATTTATTGGGTCGTGTCCTCGTTGAATTGATCTGTTGTACAGGCAGATCTTCCACAGCAGTCTCCAGATCAGCTATTATCTGTTCATATATGCTGGCAACTGGCATTCTTGGCAATAGTGCATTTGCCCGGTAATCTGTTGACAAGGGCAAGGGCAGGTCACCAAAAAGATTAACCAGGTAGAAATAGGAAAATGCTCTTACAAATAGGGCTTCACCACGTAATTGCTGCTGAACAGAAGGAGTAAGCCCATTCGGCTTGCTGAACCCTTCCAGCAAAGCATTGCATTGGTAAATAGCCTGGAATCCTGGATTCCACAACCAGGTCAATATTCCGGCCTGGTTGGGCGAAATATCATTGGTCCTGACCGGGTCAAGGTCTTCATTTGGGGCTGTGTTATCCAATTCATCAGCACTTAATGCAGGATAAACAGATAGACCACTATTTGCAAAATACATGTGGGGGCGCATGAGCTGAACGTATAACCCGACTACTGCAGAGTTAGCTGTTGCATCGCTGGAGAACACCGCATCACTCAAAATCTGATTTTGAGGTGCAGGCACTTCGGCAAACTTCTGGCAGGAAGAAAACATGCATAAAGCACATAATACCAATGCAGAATATGATCTATATAAAAAGGTAAGCATGATAGTAAATTTTAAAAGGTTAAATCCACACCGATCACCAGTGTTTTCAATGGAGGAAGTTGATAAATACGCTGTGTTTCAGGATCAGCACCACGATAGCCGGTAATGGTCAGCACATTTTGAGCAAGGGCATAAACGCGTGCATTACTGCAGCCTATCTTTTTTTGCCAGCTCACCGGCAGCCTGTAAGAAACTGCAATGTTTTTCAGGCGAAGAAAAGAAGCATCACTGTATAAAGCGTCCGAAGAAGCAATTTGATTGGCGGCCACTGCTACAGGTGCTGCATTGATCGCAGCAAATCTTTGTATAGGAGCAATATCACCTGGTTGCTGCCACCGCTCCAATACAATCACTGGTTGATTGAAATTGCGACCGGGCATTCTTGAAGAACCCAGGTCTGATAAATAATTAAGCCCGGTTTGATGGCGGAACTCAAAAAATACTGTGCAGGAAAATCCTTTATACTGGAAATCATTTCCCAGGCCACCATAAAAATCAGGGTCCCGTTTACCTAACACCTGGAAATCATCTTTTGCTGTCAGTACCCCATCTTTATTTACATCTTCAAACTGATAAATACCGGTTGCCGGGTCAACACCAAGATATCGCAACTTATTGATCAGACCCAGCGGCTCACCGATCACATAGTTGAGCGCATAGCTTGAATAGGCGAGGCCCGGAAAGGAAACCAGCTTATTACGGGGAATGGTGATATTACCATAGGTCTGCCAGTTAAAATTTCCGGTATTTATATTAGTAGACCGTAATTCAATTTCAATTCCCGTGTTTTGTACCAAAGCCTGAAGGTTTTGCGTAATGCTGGTAAACCCTGTCTGGCTGGGTAATGGATAGTCTACCAGTTGATTGCCACTCCGGTTGCGGAAATAGGCTGCTGTTATAAACAAACGGTCTTTGAACAGGCCAAGCTCAATGGCTGCTTCCAGTTTCCGGTTGATCTCCCAACGATGGTTAGGATTAAATAAACGGGTAGGTATTAGTCCTGCAACACCCTGATAAGGATTGGAAGTTCCCCTCCAGGTCGGCAGGTATTGATAGTCGGTTATCTGGTCATTGCCAGTACTGCCATAACTGGCACGGAACTTCCCGAAACTAAGCAAGGGAAGTTTGTCTTTAAAGGTGTTGGAAAAAATCCATGCAGCACCAACTGAACCAAATTGCGCAAAACGGTTATCCGGTCCAAAGCGGGAAGAGCCATCTCTCCTGCCGGTGAAGCTAAGCAGGTATTCATCCTGCCAATTATATTGAATACGGCCGAATAGCGCCGAATAACGATACTGGGTATAACCATTACTTACGCTAAGTATGGTGGCCTGATCAATTGACCGCAATAAAGCATCACTGGTAAATCCTCCAGCATATTGTGAAGCCTGCTCATTGCTGCTTGATTGTAAAGTGCCACCAACAAGAGCTGTAACTCTTCCCCATGCAAATTGATTGCTGTATTCCATTTGTGGTTCTATGATCCAGCTTCTTAGCAGGCGGTTGGCGAAACTTGATGCACCCATTGGGTTAAAAGCAGGATTTTGGGCAGTGATCGGCGTTATGCTTTCTTCTTTGGCGACAGTAAGATTATAACCGGCATTGACCTTGAGGGAAAGGCCAGGTAAAATTTTATACCCCAACTGAAGATGACTGATCAAATTATCAGTATTCGCATTATAATCGGCTTCTGTATAAGAAAGAGGATTGGTGAATCTCGCACCACCTTCCTGCCAGTTAAGTGTACCATCCGCATTGCGAAGCGGGGGCGCATTAGGCGGCAGATTAATGCTTGAAGTGATATCCTGGACTGCATTATTGCTTTTGGTGAATGCATAGTTGACAGACATATTAGCGATGAATCGGCTGTCTGCAGAGCGATGCTGCAGGTTCAGATTAGCAGATGCCCGTTGCAGGAACATATCTCCGGGGAATACGGTAGTTTCCCTGTGATAAGCCATTCCAAAAAGGAATTGTGTTAAACTATTGCCGCCAGACAATGAAGCCTGTACATCATTGAAATGGGCTGTGCCACCAATCAGTACTTTTTTAAAATCAGTATACCGCGTGGTATCCCATGACAACAGATCAGGCGCAGTTGCAATGGTAGGAATGGCATTATCCTGTGCAAATCCTTCATGCCGCATAGCAAGGTATTGGGGGGTAGTCAGAAAATCCATACTCCGTGTAATACGGCTCCAACCGCTTTTCACAGAGAAACTGGTTTGTAGTTTCCCGCTCTGCCCTTTGCGGGTTGTAATGAGAATTACACCATTGGCGCCGCGGCTTCCATAGATGGCGGTAGCATCAGCATCTTTCAGGACTTCGATACTTTCAATGTCTGCCGGGTTCAGGCTTATAAGGGGACTGATACCTCCTGCTAAGTTTGGTGTAGTACCAGGATTGCCTAATGCAGATATCAGTTGATTTAGTATGTCATTCCCCGCGGCAAGCGGAACTCCATCAATGATAAATAGTGGTTGTGAGCCCTGGGCAATAGAGTTCCTGCCACGTACCTGCACTTTCACCGAAGAACCCGGAAGACCGTTGGTTTGTGTGATTTCAAGTCCGGCTACACGGCCCTGCAATGCATTCAGCGCATTTCCGACCGGTTGTTGAGCAATAGTAGCCTGGTTGATTTTACCAACACTTCCGGTGTTCATCCGGCGGGTGGTTTTACCATAGCCAATAACAACTGTTTCATCAAGGCTTCCGATTCTGTGCGTTACGCTTATCGCGATATAACGTTGGCCTTGCAATGGGATTTCCTGTGGTTGTATTTCAGCGCCGCTGACATACAGTATATCACCTGATGGTTCAACCGGCAAGCTGAATTCCCCGTTTTTATTGGAAGAAGAGGATTGGCCGCTTAGTTTCGATCTTACTGTTACGCCTTGTGCCGGCTGGGCATTCTCATCGGTTATCCTGCCGGTTAATACAATGGCAGGGATTTGTTTTTCAGGAGCAGGTGATGTTCTTCTCAGCACAATGAAATGCTGATCTTTTGAATAAGCCAAAGGTTGATTGTCGAAGCATTTCTGCAAAGCAGAATCTAATGTTACTTTGTTCAAATAAACAGAGATGGGTTTTGATTCGTCCATCATTGCCCGCGTGTAAACAAAGCGGTGAGGTACTTGTTTTTCCAGTTCTTTCAATACTTTTTCCAACGTAGCGTTTTCTAAAGAAAGAGAGACTGTTTGAGCGAAACCCCGAAGATTAAACGGGATAGACAAAATGATCAGGAAGCCGCAGCGGAGAATAAGGCCGCGGCCATACTTAAGCAGTTGCATAGTCTGGAGCAGTTTGGGTTACACAATACGATTCGGTTCGAAAGAAAGGTAAAGACTGGCCAGGCAGGGCAGATCTGCTGCCTGCAGTGAATGGCCGTTCCTGACCTTGATTTGTTTCGTTCCTACTTAGTAATGGTAATCCGGCGTCCTTCGATGCTGTAAGTGAATTCTTTTGTTAGGGAAAGCACCCTCAACCAGTATTCTATGGGTTGATTTCGTGAAAATGGACCGGCTGTAAATGACTGGTCGGGCAGGTTTTGGATAATTTCTACATTATACCAGCGGGCAAGTTGGCGCAACACCTCGCTTAAAGGTGTATAATCAAAGTTGAATTCGTTCTTTGTCCAGGCGGTGATCACATCTACTTTTCCCAGCCCTACTTTAAGCCCCTTGCTGGTTACACTCGCCTGTTGGTTGGGAGCAAGCTGTACCATTTCTTTTTCAGACAATGATACATTCACTTTTCCCTCTACCAGTGTGGCTGAAGGGAAAGGTTCATCTTCATAGGTATTGACATTAAAGGCAGTGCCTACAGCTTCTATCACCATGGGTGCTCTGTCTTTAATGGCCGCTTCCACGCGGAATGGCTGAGCAGAATTGGGCGCTACTTCAAAATAGGCTTCGCCGGTCATATATACCCGTCTTTCTTTTTCAGGGAAATGGGTTGGGAAACGGATAGATGAGGATGCATTCAGGTACACTTTTGTTCCATCGGGTAATCGTAAATGATAAAAATTTTTATGCGGTACAGTCAGTGTATGAAACTCATTTTCGCTGTATTCAGTTTGATAAACCAGCTCTTTTCCCTCTTTGACAAGCAATCCTTTGTCAATAACAGAATCAGTTGGAGATTCACCCAGTACGATCTTCTTTCCTTTTCCCATATCCAGCACCACCTGTTCTTTTTCCCATTGATTACTTTGATGAATGACCGAATCAGTTTCCGTACGGGCAACAGGACTTTGTTTCTCCTTGAATGGTTTTGCTACCCATATTATGATTATGAATGCGATAATAGAAGCAGCCACACCATACGCCCATAATCGTATTGGTTTTCTACGATTATTGAAATTTAATTCCTGCTTACTTTGCTGCAGGTATTGTTCTGCATCCGCATGATTATAGTCTTTCAGTTTTTCCTGTAGCTCTTCCCGGTCAGTCAGTTCAGCGAAAAGCTTTTTATTATGCTCGCTTTCATTTACCCAGTCATCCAGTTCCTGCTTTTCTGCTTCCGTCAGCGATTCCTTAAGAAACCCAGCAATCAAATAGGCTGTCCGGTAAGCCTTCTTAATATTATCTGGTTCGTTTCCTTTTTCCATACTGGTAAGGTAGCTATTTGCCTTGTATTAAATACGGGGAGAATGTAAATATTGACTAGTGGTGGGTTTTATTTTTTAGGGACCTGTAATTTTTCTTTTAGCAGCGTTACCGCACGCTGCCGTTGGTTACGCACTGTATGATAGGAAGTTTTTAATTCATCACTGATCTCCCGCTCAGTTTTTCCTTCCACAAAATAAAGCTGGAATACTTTTTTTATTTGCTGAGGCAGGTGTTCGGCAGCGGAAAATATCTCACGGAATACTTCGGCTTCGACCAGAAACGTAATGAAATCCGCATCTCCGTCTGACAAATATCCTTCTTGACCCTCCACAGGAATGAGGGGAATATTCTTTTTCCGCAGCAAATCTATACAGGCATTGCGCACTGTGGTATAAAGAAAGGTTTTGACGGTTTCAGGAGGTTGCAATGAAACCCGCTTTTCCCAAAGTTTGGCAAAACAGTCCATGACCAGATCTTCCGGATCATGCATTTGTTTTAGAAAACGCCTTGCAAAATAACAGAGTGCAGGAAAATACTCACGGAACAAATGATCATAAACTGCCTCTTCTCCAGGTTCAACATCCCGAACAAAGTTTGTATGAGGCTTTTTTGCTGACACTTTTGATGATTATGACCTGTCCGATCAATTAACGATTTGGATAATGCAGTAGAAAGTAAAACTAACAAAAAACATACATTTCATATCTAAATAGATATTAATTATATCTATTTAGATACCCGATTTATCCTTTTCCAGAGGATTAAGAAGTTGGTGTTTACCTTTCTTTTCATTGAAACTTTATGTCCCGGAAAGAAAATAACAACTCCAAGCGTACAGCGTTGAAATCAGTTTTTTTAACGGGTTCCATCAAACGAATGAAGGACCTTGAGGAGATCCATCCCACCTACATTGTACGTTCTCTTGGATTTAACCATAGCAGGTATAAGGAAAAATTGGGCAAGCCTGAAGAGTTTACCATTAAAGAGATTGTTTCAATTGCCGAGCTGATAGATATGGACCCACAAATAATTACGAATATCATCTTAAATCAGTTAGCTGCCGATAAGAAGAAAAGGCCCTCTTCTAAATGAAGAAGATAATTGAGTGCTGGAACTTATTGTCAGACCAGTGTCTGGCCTATATTAAAGGGAAAGCTATTTGTGCCGCCATTTCCTGGGAGTAATATTGAAGTGTTGCCGGAAGGCAGTGATAAAGCTGTTCCGGGTGGAGTAACCCACTTCTAACGCAATCTCTTCTATCGAGCGATCGCTTGTTTTCAACAGCAATTGCGCGTATTGCATACGATGCCAGGTAAGCCGTTCAAAAACGGCCATTCCAAATAATTGTTTAAACCCGATCTTCAGTTTCCGCTCACTTATACCAGCCTGCTTCGCCAGTTTGTATTGATCGCCCGGCCAGTGCAGATCACGCTGCAGCAGATGATCTGCAGAATAGATCGCAACGATATCTTCGTCAGTGAGCTGTTCAGGCAATGGCTGCCCCTGGTGTGTAAGATGAAGGAGCAATAACTCCTGAACGCATTTGTCATAATGCAATTGACGGATAGGGTCCTTGTATGGATGCCGGAGAATTTTATGTATCAGGCTTTTCATTTCTTCAGTGAGCGGTTTAGGCGTGGTAGTGGCCTGCACAAGATGAGGTATGCCGAGTTTCTCCAGCAATTCTTTGGAGTAATGCGCCATAAAATAGCTGCAGGCACTGTCTTTTTTAAACAAGGCAATAAGATCAGGCTGATCATTTAATTTATATTCACCGGCACGTAATATCCATTGCTCACCTTTGGGGATCTGTTGGGTTATTTGTCCGGATAGCATAGCCTCTAGCCTAATACTACCAGAACGACTTTTTTCTTTGATAGTAAATTTTCCGGTACGAATGAACCGGAATATCCTGTAACTAAAATCGATAAGCTTTTGCTGATAACTTTTATGTTCTGCTGTAAAGGTTTTATGTTGGGATATGTGAGAGATGCTGCCTGGAAGAATGGGATCTTTGGATTGGGCTGGTTGTAGCTCCCAGTCGACAGGCTTATTGTTGTTAGGAAAGATGTCTGGTATCATAGTTGGATAAGGTTGACGTGAAGGATGTTATTTAAATTTAATACATTTTTGATATTTGAGTACCAGGGCCAGCGATAATTTCTTTTGATTTCGGAGGAATGTTTTGTTGTCTGCAAGGAGCTTTTTTTATCCTTGTGATAAATGTAAATGGTTTTGGATACAGGAGTATGGTGTTTATACCGGCAAAAAATGTTTTTTCACCCCGGTAGCGTAAGGACAGTAAGAATTAGATTTCATTCTATTAAAGGGTACCTATTCAATATTCTCACTGCAGCGTTAATTCTGTGTTTATAGGCCCATAGGGTCATTTAATGTTTATGATAAGAAGGAAGTCGGGAAATAAAAGAACGCTGGAGAATAAAGAAATACTCTCAGCGCTTCTTTTGTGATCGACCCATTAAGAATGCAAATACCTGTCTATTTATTACCTGATCAGGTCAATAGATTTATTATCAAGCAGTGCAATGTTGGGAGTTTTTAAAGATGAGAGCCTTAGTTTACCCAATACTTGCAGCCCGGGCTGCCATACTTTTCTGCTTGAGCTGTTCTTCCACTTCAACAACCGCCTGCATCAGATTATTCTTTGTATCCGTCAATTCTGTAATGGCTTTACCGATCAATTCCCAAACCGGTTTCATCTGCTCTACCAGGGCCTTACCTTTTTCTGTTAACTGTATCAGACGTTTTCTTTCATCAGTCCTGTCCTTTTTAGAACGGACCAGCTTTTCCTTTTCCAACTCTTTTAATAAACTAATAGTGGATGGATGAGTATAACCGATCTCTGTCGCTATTTCCACCACACCCAGCAAGGGTTTACGGTGAAGTGTATAAATAACCGGGAACCATTTAGGCTCAAATTCTATCCCATGGTCTTTATAGATCTGCAATCCATCTTTGCGCATCATATCGCTCAGGCGCTGCAGTCTTGTTGCAAGGGCCAAAATACCAGCTTCGTCAATTACACCCATATCGTGGTTTTTGCTAAAATTAATTATCTGATGTGAATGTTAAACAATGGATTTCATTTTGGAATCGGCTTCTTCGGGGTAATGAAGATGTAAGTGGTAAAACATATTGTCCGCTTTCATTCTTGGGAAATAGGAGGGGAGATCTTCCTGGGCAATACGATCAAAACCTTTCTTTTCATAAAACCGCTGGGCAGCTTTTAATAGATCCACTGTGCCAAGAAAAAGGTCTGTTATATTATTGGTTTTGCAATAACTGATAAGTGTCTCCAGCAAATGACCCGCAATGCCATGTTCTTTGCCCCGCCATTCTTTTCTTACAAACATCTTTCGGATGGCGCCAGCCCTGTGGCCAATACCTATCAGAGCGATCGTACCCACCAGCTTTTCACCATCGAATGCGCCCCAGAACTTACCGCCGGTAGCATCATAGTTGGTTTCAATGTTGAGCAGGTCTGGTTGGCTTTCTAGGGTCACAGGAACATTGAACTCGATTTGCTGAATGGGCAGAATAAGATCGATGACTTCCTGGCAGTGGTTGTTGTTAAGAGGTTTAATTATAATGGGAAAACGCATGCAAAATTGTTTGCCACGAATGTATGTAGTTAACTACGTATATAAAAACATTTTCTTGCAGCTAATCGATATTCCAAACAAAATGATTGTAATCAAATGGGTTTCAATAAAATACTTCTGAGTTAAAGGATGAGTTTCAATATTATGTGGTATTAATTACAATGAGTTTGAACCGAAAACCAGCTTGTGAAACTCTCGGTTAAGTGATCCTTATCTGGTCTTATAGATAGACAAAATCAATCAATAAAACGTTCGAAGAAAGAAAAAAGAATGTTCACAGATCAGCTATTTGTGTTTAACAAACCTTCTGGCGAACGTATTTTTTTATTCCTCAAACGTTTTCGCCGATTATCTAATCCAATTTTAAAGTACAGTCTGTTATTGCAATACATACTCGCAGGCCAGAATTAGTGGGCTTCAGGATCAGCCGAACACCTGTATAAAAAAGTAGGCACATTTAATCAATAAAATTAAAATGTATGAAAAAGTATTTTTTGGGAATAGTGGCCCTGGTTATGGCCATGTCCCTCAGCGCTTTTATGAGCCAGAAAAAGGCGGATTCAACAGAAAATGCAGTTTCCCTCTATTGGTTTGAATACAATGCATTAACAGGAGAAACGGGAGCTTATATCGATTATGGTGAGCGAAATGATTTCATTGCTGGTCCCTGCCATATTACAACAGGAGTAGATTGCCGCCGTGGATACCCTATTTGGAGCCTGATAAATCAAACCAATCCAGGTGTTGGTGTAATAGATGATGATTGGCATAGTGATCGGATCGGAGTGCATGCAACTCTCTAGACTTCATGACTAGAGTGACCCATAATGATATCAGTCACTCTAGTTTTGTCATTAATCCTGTATTACCAGCACAGGCACTTTCATTTTTTGTTGTCGGAGTATCAGGCCATTTTCTTTCAATGCCTCCTGGAATCTTTCCATCTTACCAGCAATTATTACCCCCAGATGCATAGAGAAATTCATTGGACCGGAATAATTCAAGCGGTCAATCAATGGGTAAGAGGAAAACTTTTGACAAAAAAACTTAATAGTCGAGAAAACATTCTTGGATGGCCAGTGCCGGAATTGTGAAACCGAATCCGATTCATCAACGGTTAAGCCAGCTTTTTTGTAAGGAGGTCCTTTTTTTGAAATAAACTTCGTGCTGTTCAATGCTTCGAGTACCCAACAGTTTCTTTCCAATAACTGTACCTCAGCTTTTGGCCCAAACCGGAATGGTAGGCTTTGCTGCATCAACTGATAAATCCTGTCTGCAAATGGTAAGGGTACCCGCGAATCGTAGGTATAAAGATGCTCATTATACCAGTTTGAACGGCTTTGGCTGTCCCCTTTCGGAGGAAAAAACAAACTGGAATCCTTTACACGTACTTCCATGGTAGCCTCTGTAAAATTATGTTTGTTCTTTTCATTGAAAGCAAGGCGGTACAATTCTAAAACAGAAATATTTGTAAAGCGAAGCTCATTGGCAGGAGAAATCCCATCTGGCTCAGTTTTATTCAATAGGGAAATTTCAAATGGGTGATGAAAAAAATAGGCATAGGAGCCGATACTATCTATCCACCTTCCGCCGCCTTCGGCGATCAATGGAACGGAAGTATCAAACTCTGCCAGTTTAACCCGCTTTTTAAATGTAAGAGGAATGCCTGTAAGAAACTTCTGTATATTCTCTGGTGTGATATTTGCAACTTCGGATCCAAAGTGGAAAACTCTTGCAGAGTCAAGCCAAAGTTCACCTAACATATTCAGCTTTTTTGCCAATACCGTTTCTCCGGTCACCATAGGAACAATTTTTGGTTGGGGCAATTTGTTTTTCCGCAGGAAAAACCTCCTTGTTGAATCTGCTGTCTCATGGTTAAGCAGAATTACCTGCAAACGGTCTTTAAACTTTTCCTGCATACTGTCCAGAAGGGGAAATGCTTCTATACAAGAAAGACAATGATGTGCCCAGACACTAATAAGCAGGGCTTTTCCCTTAAAATCAGAAAGCCGCAGAACCGGCCGGGAATAATTCATCACTTCCCTGAATTCCAGATCTGGCCAGGTATCACCCGGATTAGTACCCTGCGACTTTGACTGTTGAGCCAACAGCAAAGCAAAAAAAGATAATTGAATCAAACGTAAACGCATACGACAAGTTTGAGGAATAAAATAGCTGTGCATACTATTTTCAAATAGTATCCGGCAAATGATCAATTAATAGTATTAACGTAATGCAGTGAAATATTGACTAGCATCAAACGAATGAACTACTAACTAATGGAACGGAGTCTGTATGTAATGCGGGATTAAATTATCTTGCTGCCACTTCCATCGGCGGAGCTTTTTGCTCCAGAATATAATTCAACACCTTCACGGCTTTATCTTCTGTGTTCACCAGCTCATGAAGGGATATCCGGTCGAGCAACTGATCAACTGTATATTGTATCATCTGCCAAAGAGAGCGGGCAGAACAATCAACTGAATTGGTGCACAAGCGCATTGCGCCGCTGTGCGATTGACAAAAACGTTTATCGAACAATACACCGCCCAGTGCTTCCAGTACACCCCGTATGCCTATTTCCTGGGCCGGTCTTGATAACATATAACCACCCTTATGGCCAGGCGTACTGTTAATAAAACCAGCCATGCGCAGGATCCGGGTGAGCTTGGCAACATAGTGACTGCTCAATCCCTCCGCTTCACTCAATTGAGGAATACTCATCCCCGCCGTATCCTTGCAACGGGCGATGCGGATCAATATCCTTAAACCATATTCTTCCTGTGCGGTGATCTTCATCCTTAATTATTTTGTTTATTTATATCAAACAGCAATTGATCATTTTTTTATAGCATTCCTAATTCGAGTTGGGCAGCTTCAGACATCATGCTTTTGTTCCAGGGTGGTGTCCAGGTCACGGCTACATGCACATCATTCACACCTTCTATCTGGTGCACTTTCTGGTCCACTTCCACCGGCAGGCTTTGCGCTGCAGGGCAACTGGGAGCAGTCAGTGTCATTACGATCTGCACATTGTTGAGCGGCAGCACAGACACTTCGTAGATCAGGCCCAGCTCATAGATATTGACCGGCAATTCCGGGTCATAAATGGTTTGCAAAACATCAATTACTTTTTGTTTCAATTCTTCGGGGGTCATCATCGCTTATGTAGTTGAGTGTTTCAATTTAAAACCTAAAGCATAACTTTTGATCTGCTTTACCATCGACAACAGGCCATTCGAACGCGTCTGCGCCAGGAATGATGTCAATCCCACTTCCCGGATAAAATCCAGCGGCGCTGCAATGATCTCATCCGGCGTTCTGCCAGACAATACACGGACCAGCATGCTGATCAAACCCTTCACCAACACCGAATCACTGTCCGCACTGAAAAAGATCTTTCCATCTTTATAGTCTGCCTGCAGCCAAACCGAAGACTGGCAACCGCGGACCTTATTTTCATCTGTCTTATATTTCTCGTCGAGCGGTGGCAGCTTCTTTCCCAGGTCGATAATGTATTCGTATTTATCGTCATTGTTATCGAAGAGTGCAAACTCTTCGACGATCTCTTTTTCTGTATCTCGTATAGTGCTCATCCTTATGCCAGTAATTTGATGGCTCTGTGTAAGCCCTTCACCAGTTCGTCGATCTCTTCTTTTGTGTTGTATGCTGCAAACGATGCACGTGTTGTTCCGGGAATGCAGAACCGGTCGATTAAAGGCTGTGCGCAATGATGACCTGTTCGTACGGCAATACCGCGGTTGTCCAATAATATCGCAATATCCTGCGGATGTATCTTATCGATGATAAAGGATACCAAGCTCACTTTTTCTTTTGCCTGACCAATGATGGTCAAACCGGGTATCTGCTGTAATTGCTCCGTTGCATATTCCAGCAATTCATCTTCATGCGCCCGCATTGTGGCTTTACCGTATTCATTGATAAAGTCGATCGCCGCTTTCAGGGCAACAGTATCAGCAATGTTCGGCGTACCGGCTTCATATTTATAGGGCAATTCATTGAATGTCGTTTTTGCAAACGTCACTTCCTTGATCATTTCACCACCTCCCTGGTACACCGGCATTTCCTGCAATAGGGCTTTCTTGCCATACAGCACTCCGATACCAGTAGGACCATACATTTTGTGGGAAGAGAAGGCAAAGAAATCGCAATCCATATCCTGCACATCGATATCGAGGTGAACGGTTGATTGTGCACCATCCACCATCACCACTGCGCCAACTTTACGTGCTTCTGCAATGATCGCTTTTACCGGGTTCACTGTTCCAAGCGCATTTGAAACATGCACTATGGAGATCAGTTTTGTTTTTGGTGAAACAAGTTTCAAGAATTCTTCCCAGATGATCTCGCCATGATCATTTACGGGAATCACTTTCAGCGTTGCTCCTTTTTCTTCACACAGCACCTGCCACGGAACAATGTTGGAGTGATGCTCCATCGTTGAAATGATGATCTCATCACCGGCTTTTACATTCGCCCGTCCCCAGGTGGCCGCTACAAGGTTGATGCCTTCTGTGGTGCCACGGGTGAATATGATCTCTTCCCTGCCGGACGCATTGATAAAACTTTTCACTGCATCGCGGGTAGCTTCAAACGCAGCAGTTGCTTCTTCGGCCAGTGTATGAATACCACGATGGATATTTGCATTGAAATTGCTGTAGTAATTCACCAGTGCATCGATCACCACCTGCGGCTTTTGTGAAGTAGCTGCATTATCAAGATAGATCAACGGATACCCCTTTACCTGTCTTTTCAGGATAGGAAACTGCTCACGGAAAGCCTGCACATCAAATGTCTTTTTCAGTATGGTATCTGCTGTTGTAATCATGCTATTTCAAATTCAAGCCTGTCGGCAATTAACTGATCCACATAAGCACGGATAGGCTTCAGTTTGATCTTTTCGAGAATGTCGCCGGCAAAGCCATGCAGCAACATTGCTTTGGCTGTTTTCTCCGGCACACCTCTGGACTGGAGATAAAAAAGTCCTTCTTCATCCAGTTTTCCTACAGTGCAACCATGTGAACATTTCACATCATCCGCAAATATCTCCAATTGCGGCTTTGTGTTCACGCTCGCAGTATCTGATAACAAAACGTTCTTATTGGATTGGAATGCGTTTGTTTTTTGCGCCGGCTGTCTCACAAAAATCTTACCATTGAACACACCTGTTCCGTTCTCATCCAGCATTCCTTTATATAATTCATTGCTGAAGCAATGCGGTTCTACATTATCAACCACGGTGTGATTATCGATCAGTGTATTTCCTTTCGGAAAATACAGACCATATAAATGTGCTTCGCAATAAGAAGCTTCCATCACCACGGTGGTATTGTTGCGTACGATGCCACCGTTCAGGGAAATGGTAACAGCATTCACCAGGCTTTTACCTGCCTGGCGGATATGCGTTGTGCTTACCTGGTTGGCCTGTTCATTTTCATTCTGGATCTTGTAATATTCCAGGATCGCATCTTTCTCCACTACGATCTCCATTACCTGGTTGGTAAAGCTTTCGGCAGTACCTGCATTGGCAAATGTCTCTACGATCTGCACCTGTGCGTTTTCACCCAGGTGAAACAGGGTACGTGGCAAAGCCAGCACCTGTCCGTCAGTGATGTTATAGATATAAACAGGGTGGGAGACGGTCTTTCCTTTTTTCACCGCAGCGAATACAGCGCCTTTTTGAACAAAAGCTGTATTCAGGGCATTGATACCATCTTTCAGGTAGTTGGCACTGTGGTTAAAATGTTTGTTCGCGATGTCTTTGCATTCATTCTGCAGTGCTTCTTCCAGGGAGATCACAGTCAGTTCTTTTGAACGGACCGTTGAAAGCTCTGCGGAATACTGGCCATTGATAAATACCAGTTCATTGGCGGTTTCATATCCGGGCAGGCGGTATGCATCGATCGCAATGGACTTTGATGTGCCGATCTCGAATGATTTATTGAAAAATCCGCCGATCCTTGTGTATTTCCATTCTTCGTGACGCGTAGTGGGAATACCCCAGTTGCTGAATGCAGTGAAAGCATCCTGCCTTTTTGCACTCAGTTGGCTGCCGCTGTCGGAAGACTGAAGCTGGTCAAATTGTTCTTTTATATAAGTCGTTGTATCCATTACTTGTTTATTTCTGCAACCTGGTCGGCTAACTCGGCAGCATCAATTTCATTTTTAATAAAATCATATCCTTTCTCTTCGAGTTCCAGTGCCAGTTCTTTCGGACCGGATTTCACGATACGTCCTTTATATAATACGTGAACGAAATCAGGAACGATATAATCCAGCAGGCGCTGGTAGTGGGTGATCAGCAGCACAGCATTGTCTTTGCTGCGGAGTTTGTTCACACCATTGGCTACGATACGGATGGCATCGATATCGAGACCGGAATCCGTTTCATCCAGTATTGCCAGCTTGGGTTCCAGCATGGCCATTTGAAAGATCTCGTTGCGTTTCTTTTCACCACCGGAGAAGCCTTCATTGAGAGAGCGGCTCAGCAGTGACTGATCGATGTTCATCAACGCCATTTTCTCTTTCATCAGCTTCAGGAACTTCACAGCATCCAGTGGTTCTTCACCACGGTATTTGCGGACTTCGTTCACGGCTGTTTTGATGAAGTTGGTCGTGCTCAGGCCTGGAATTTCAACGGGGTATTGAAATCCGAGAAAGAGGCCTTCGCCGGCGCGTTCTTCCGGTTCCAGTTCAAGCAGATCTTTTCCGAGAAACTCAACAGAACCGCCCAACACTTCGTAATCTTTACGGCCGGCGAGTACGGAAGCCAGCGTGCTTTTGCCGGAACCGTTGGGTCCCATGATCGCATGCACTTCACCGGGTTTAATGTCCAGACTGATGCCTTTTAAAATTTTTCTTCCTTCAATACCTGCTTGCAGGTTGTCGATCTTCAACATTTGAACTATATATTTTCTTGTTATTATACTTAGTTTGTTCTGCGTAGTTTGTATCGCCAAGATCGCTAAGGACCGCAAAGGGCGCCAGGGTTTCTTTGCGTTCTTGGCGTTTCCTTGCGCTCTTTGCGTTCCTCCTACGCCATTCAATCATCTATCCTACACTTCCTTCCAGTGAAATCGCCAGCAACTTTTGCGCTTCTACGGCAAATTCCATCGGAAGTTGGTTCATTACTTCTTTTGCAAACCCATTGATGATAAGGGCTACCGCCGTTTCTGTGTCCATACCACGCTGGTTGCAATAAAAGAGTTGATCTTCCCCGATCTTGGAAGTGGTTGCCTCATGCTCCACAACAGAGCTGTTGTTTTTTACTTCTATATACGGGAAAGTATGTGCGCCGCATTTATCACCCAGGAGCAATGAATCGCACTGGGAGAAGTTGCGGGCATTGGTTGCGTTCTTATTTACCTGTACCAGTCCGCGGTAGCTGTTGTTGCTGAAACCGGCAGAGATCCCTTTTGACACGATGCGGCTCTTGGTGTTTTTACCGAGGTGCATCATTTTGGTACCGGTATCGGCCTGTTGATAGTTATTGGTTACGGCAACGGAATAAAACTCACCAACAGAGTTGTCTCCTTTTAATATTACACTGGGATATTTCCAGGTAATGGCAGAGCCGGTTTCCACCTGTGTCCAGGAGATCTTGGAATTATCGCCTCTGCAGATCCCGCGTTTGGTAACGAAGTTGTAGATACCTCCGTTCCCGTTCTTATCGCCCGGATACCAGTTTTGTACGGTCGAGTATTTAATCTCTGCGTCTTTCATCGCAATCAGTTCTACTACGGCCGCGTGGAGTTGGTTCTCATCGCGCATCGGAGCGGTACAACCTTCGAGGTAGCTGACATAGCTGCCTTCATCGGCAACGATGAGCGTTCGTTCGAACTGACCGGTATTTTCGGCATTGATCCGGAAATAGGTGGACAGTTCCATGGGGCAGCGGACGCCTTTGGGTATATATACAAAGGAGCCGTCGGTGAATACGGCTGCGTTGAGGGCAGAGAAATAGTTGTCGGTAATAGGAACAACTGAGCTGAGGTATTGCTTGATCAGCTCGGGGTGTTCCTGGATGGCTTCACTGATAGAGCAGAAAATGATGCCCATTTCAGCGAGCTGGGTTTTGAAAGTGGTGCCGATGGACACACTGTCGACCACCGCGTCCACTGCGACTCCGCTCAGGCGTTTTTGTTCGTCGAGGGAGATTCCGAGTTTTTCGAAGGTCCTTCTGAGTTCAGGGTCTATTTCATCGAGACTTTTAGGTTTTACTTTCTGTTTGGGAGCAGAATAGTATTTAATATCCTGATAATCAATGGGATCGTATTTAATATTGGCCCAGGTGGGTTCTTTCATCTTTTGCCAGTGGGCAAAAGCTTTCAGGCGCCATTCGAGCATCCAGGCGGGTTCGTTCTTCTTTTGGGAAATGAAACGTATAATATTCTCATTCAGTCCTTTAGGAGCTTCATCCGCTTCGATGTCAGTGACGAAACCGTATTTATATTCGGCCTGGATGGTTCGTTCCAGGTAGTCATCGGTGTCGTGGATCGGCCTTGCCGGTTTTTCTAATTCTGTTTTCATCGTGGGCAAAGTTACGGACAAGTGTGTACAAAAAAGTATAAATTGATTTATTGATTTTGGGGAGGGGATAGCTGATCTATTTTGTTAATATAATGAATTATCTCTGTGGGTGGCAACCATCAGACTTTCTCGCTTTGTTTACTGCGTCTTTGAAGACAGATTAATCCGGCATCATTCAGTAAGGCGGCTGCTTTGTTCGGCCAGGATTCTGCCAACTTTAAATTGCCGTCATAACTCCTTAACACTTCCTATTTCAGAACGAATTGTAAGTATATGTCGTTGTGAAGGCTTCCTGGGCCTCCTGGTTCATCTTTGGAACTTTCCATTTAATATCGCCTAAAATAAAAGGAATAGCACTTCTTACGGGTGAATAAAATTGAAACTCATTGCCTCGATGATTTTTGCTTGCGCGACATTCTACATCGGATCCCAAGTGCCTTTGTCATTGACACAGTTGGCTAAACTAATTCAACCGCTTTTCAGGATCTTGAAATTCATCGTTAAAAAAGCTTTTTAATGCGGCTTCGACCTCCTCCGAGGTTGAATAGGTTGGGGAATCATTTTTACGTGTTAATTGCATTTCAATTACTATTCGACTATCTCCATTTTCAATCGGCTCAATATTGGTTATCATTTGCTGAATAAAGTAAGGTCCAATTTCTTTTCGTGTATCTTCCTTTCTTTTGATATGATCAGCACATTTCTTCATAACTGCATATAGCCGCGTTCTTAATGCCTCCCAACTAGGATGCTTAAATCCTATGTCTTTTGCAATATCATAGAGTAATTTTCCCACGAATTGGCCAAGTGCTCCGTCGAAGATAATTTCCCAAGAACCTCTTCTCATTTCCTGAAATTCGAAGGATATATTTCTTTTAATGCCTTCCCGAAGTTTGTTTTTACCTGCTTGCGGAAACTCCTCCGAAATTGCCTCTTGGATTGATTTTTCAAAGTCCGTTCTTAACTCAGCTACTAAAGTGAAGAGTGTGTCAGTGGACAAATGAGAACCCGGGGTTACGATTTTAATGTAGTATTCCATTTGAAATGAATTGGTTCGGTGAATAGTAAGAAGTATTGAATGGTTACAATATTGTTATTGATCAGTGGCTTAAAAGAACGACCTAGGATCCGGAAATGTTTCACCCTTGGGACTTCCTGTTACAATTCTTCGAAAGTTTGCAGCTACGCAATAGATGTCGTATTCAGCGACATACGATTTATCGCACTGTGGATTAGGACATGTCAAAAAAGCATAAAGCTTTTGCTTATCCTTGGAAAACGCGGTCGAATTATAATTAGGTGTCGTTGATATATGACATTCCGGACAAACAGCCGGATAATCTCTTAAGGTGAAATCGCCTCTGTTCGGGCTAGAAACAAATTTATAGGACATCTTTTGAATTTAATGATTGAAAATTAATATGATCCAAGCAATGGTTTTGATTGTTCAATTTTCCGGTATTTACAAGAGTAAATAAAGCTTACTTATCACCTTGAAAAACGAGTTTTGTATATCTCGCCATCCTGGCTTTACCCCATAATGTTTCATCCATTTCTTGATTTTTTATTCTAAATTCTTTTTTATCCTGGCGAAGGATTTCGCAGCAATCTACTAAGCAATAAATATAAATAAAAAGGTGCACCTCGGTTATTACCCGGCGCACCTCCCGGAAAACTACGCTATCTGGATCAGAGTCCAGGTTACATACTTAAAGGGTTTATGTCAGACTTCAACTGATTGGGAGTGATGTCTATGTCTCCCTGAGCCCTTAACCTGGCTGTTTTCAGGAGGAGATTTGGGCACAAAAGCAGATTTTGAGAAAGAGCATGGAGATCATCAGTCTTTAGGAATATTTATAAGGAGTATTGTAGGCTGGATAGAAAAGCTGTAAATGATTCCTTTAGTTCACTTTTACAATCTGGAAACCTAAGCGCTAATCAAATTCGTTTTATAGATAGTATCATTGACTACCTGTCCGAAAATGGAAATGTCTAACCGGGAAAACTTATGGAACCACTATTTATTGATTTAAATGATATGGGCGTTTTTGGGGTCTTTGACGAAGCAAGTGCTTACGAACTATTCTCTGTTATCAACAAGGTCAACGTGAGTGCGGAGCCAGATTTGTAGAAGTTAAGAGCCGATCTGAAAATCGAGATCATTTAAGTAACACACTTTGAACCCTCCAATTGACAGATTAAATCCTGGTTACTTCAAATAGTAGTCTGTAGGCTTCTTCTCAAGAGCTTTCAATATTTAAGAAATGCGTTGCCAGATCTTTTATTTAAACAAAAATGTTCACTTGTTTGTTTTTTCTTCTTTAGGCCTCTGATAAGTCCAATACTCATCAATCCTTAGGGCACCTAAGAGGATTCCAATTTTGCCTATAATAACCTTGTCATCTTCTATGTACTCTATTAGATCTTGGAAAAAAGAAGACTCCGGTCTCGCTATTAGAATAAAGCCACCATCATTTAACTCTGCTGGTTTGGAAAAGTAGTCAAACTCTCCAAAGTGATAACAATCATTTACGAGAACAATCACATCTCTTAATCCTTTCCGCCTTTTTATCCTGAATATGTAATGCTCTTCGGTTGAAATATCTTCGACCTCGATCACATCCTGATGAAATTTCATTCTGCTAATTATGAACGGCATGATAGTTGGGTGGAGGTTTTTGCCCATAGTCAAATAAGTTTTATATAGTCATTTTTACGTAAAAAGGATTTCATTTCGTATTGCTCATTTTGCGTAAAAGAAGTAATGTGAAGCAAGACTGAAAATTTTTTTAGAAAACTCCCCTGAATTTCGTAAATGATCCTCGCATGTCTGATTATATCCATTTTCTCTGCAAACTTCACTTCCTGAATGATATCTACATCATTAATCTCAATATTATCTTTTGACAGCATCGAACCAATTAGGTACAATTCAATCACGTTTTCAATTTTTGAAAACCTTGACCTTAACCATTGCATTATTTCTTGCTTATCATAATTTTGAAATCTCATCATGAACTATTTTAGTTATAACAACAGGAAACTGATGTGCACTATAGTCAAAATTTTTGTCTTCACAATGCTTTTCGAATGCATAGGAATGCGATAAGAATTCTTCAAAAACGTCTTCATAATCTTGTGGTATGATTTGTATATTCTCACGAATCAATGATGAAATAATCGCATTATTAGGAAGTAATTTCTCTCTTCTAGCCTTATACCATAAAGTGAGGTCCCATCTTAATTCGCCAATCCCGTCAGAGCCGGAATTAGGTCCAAAATTCTTAAATATCATTCCATTTTCATTAAAATAAGGATATAGTATTTCACACAATTTATTGAAAGAATCGATTTTAACGGGAGTAACAGAGGAGGCAATATCACTAAATTGCGATTCAAGAATTTCTTTTATTGCAAAGATTTTTTTTAGATCGTTTTGCTTATTTAGTAACACATAAATCGAAGAAAAATCGATTATATCTCTGCTACTATCAAAAGAAAACTCTGATCGCGTAATTTTATCCAAAGCCGCTTGATTATATTTTTCTTGCCTCCCCGTTAATACCAAAATTTTTAATTCTTTAAATGATTTATAATGTTGATTATTTACATATCCTTCAAGTGTATTTTTTATCTTTTTAATGCCTGAGGTCGCAGTAACCTGGATTGATAATTTTCCTCTTTTGTCCCGAAGATCTATTGTATCATAATTTTTGCCTTCTGTGTAATTAACATTTTCAAGATCAACTTCATAGATATCGTTCAAAACACCGATCAGGACGTTCTCCGCGTGAATATTGATGCTAAACTCACCATTTTTATTTAAAATTTTAACTTGTTCGCTAAATCGAGCAAAATATTTCGAAATTGATAAAAGTAATTCTTGTTGCTTCATTTATTAATTTTGATTTGAAATTCTGGTTTCCAATTACGTGGTTAATTTAGTAAACCGAAATCTCGATAACTTTTTTTGGTTTATTCATTATTGACTTCATTTTTCTTAAGCCATCTCATATCAGGCGCTTGTCCACTAATGTTAGGTAAGCTATCTGGTAGTTCATTCACAACCTTAAACGTGATTTCGAAAGTATTTTAACTAAAAGGCTTTTTAATCTCTGCTCTTTGTATTTCGAGCGCATTTGAAAGTCTTGTCCGAACAGTATGGGCGAGGCTTGACGGAGCAAGAACCTTTACACTATCCGCATATGAAAGAATGAGCCGTTCTAATTCGTAGTTAATGATCAATTTCAAATCGACCTTAAGAATTGAGTCATCGATCCATTTACACCTTTGCGATCCATGCAATGGTTTTGTCTCGATATATTTTCCGGTGGTCCCATAAAAAAGCAGCGTTACATCAGAAACCTCTGCATCTTCAGTTTTTGTAACCCCAATTATATCTTCAAAATATTCTTGCCAGTTAATTCTGGAATTACGATGATATTTATCCTTGGTTTCCTTAATACTTACGATCCTGTCGATTGCAAGATTCCAGTCGTACTTTTTTTGCTCTGGATTATACCCAAACAAAAACCACCTGTTGTTATACTGCCTTAAAAAGTACGGATGTATTAAAAAGAAATGAGGCTTTTCACTTTTAAAAGATTTATACTCGATATTGAGAACCCTTTTATAAAAAATCGCATTGTGTAACGGACCCAGATATTCAATTCCTTTCAAATACTCATTGCTGTCGAATTCAATTATTGTTGAGGGCTTCTCTTTTGCTACTATACCTTGTTGCAGCTTAGGTATTAATTCATTAAGCCATTCAAATTGAGGCATCCCTTTAAACTGCGTTAAAATATCTGCTGCAGATTGCAGGTGATTTATTTCTATTTCATTAAGAGGCATATTATTAATAGAAAAATCAGGATTTTTATACCGGTAATATACCCTGTGTCCGTCACGGATTCGATCCAATTCAAGCTGATCTCCCCATCCCGCCTTACTTTCCATAAATGCAATATCATTTAGAATTTGCCGACGGCTTATCCCATTTGACTGAGAATCAATAGACAACAGTACTTTCTCACATTCTTTTATCAGATCCTCGAGAAAATAACGTTTTCCCGTATTACGAAAGCACTTATCCAAAGTTTTATATCTTATAAGTGCATTTTTATTAGTAGCCATTGGGGGTCGTTAATATATTCAATGAATTTAGCTATAATTGTGCAGAAAGGCTGCACAGTTAGGTGGTTAATTGCCTTGTTCTTTGAAACCTGTTGTAATTTATTGATTTACGTCAGCTGGAAATTATGTGAATAATTTCAGATCGGCTGGTATCCTGAACATGTTTCAGGATGAAGGTTTTCTGGTTATTCTTATTAAGCTTATACTACTGGTATGTTTAGTAAAATGAAGTATATCAGAAATACTATATACTATCTAATGCTAATATGATTTTATGATCCATAAACAAAGAGTAATGCAGCAGGTTTCAAAGATTTTCTGCTATGAATATTGACCAGGAATATATCGAAGCTATTAAGGATGAATTTGAGAGAATTTGTTCCAAGGAAGATCTCCTTCGCCTGATCAATCAGGTAAAGCCGTTGTTCTATGGGGAAAAAACAGTTCCGCTTGATCTAAGGCAACTTACCTGGTATGTAAGCCCTAATATAAATAAGTATCGGTACACAGAATTCAAGATCCCTAAAAAATCCGGTGCTTTCAGGACCATTCACGCCCCGGTCAGTGGATTAAAAGCCATTCAAAAAGCGTTAAGCTTTATACTTCAATGTGTTTTTGAGCCTCATAATGCTTCTACTGGCTTTGTGAAAGGAAAATCAATTGTTGACAATGCAAAAATTCATGCAGGCAGTAATTATGTTTATAACATTGATCTGAAGGATTTCTTTCCATCTATTGATCAGGCCAGGATATGGAAATGCCTGCAACTAAGGCCATTCAATCTGGTTGACTCAAAGATCAGCTTTAGAGAAGGATATACATTCCGGACAGGTGTTAGAAAATTTGTTACCGATTCGCTGGAGGTTATCAATTATAGGATAACTGGAGGAAGGCTTTTATTGATTGATGACAAGAAAGGATACTTTAATAAGTTCAAAACACGTCTTACCGGACATATCATTGATCCGGCAAAAGCAGAGCATTCTGCAATGCTTACGGACCCCGAACTGCGAAAACTCAAAAAAGAATACAAGAAAAGTGTCAACGATATTCTTACAAAAGAGGCATTGAAATATATACACATCGATGAAGGCACAAAAAAGCAAATGAGGCCTTCCCGGCTGGAACTTGCAAATGTTATTGCTTCATTATGCTGTATGCAAATGGAAGTTGAGAGGAGAGATAGCGATGGTTCATGGATAAAAGTCAGTAAAAATGTTTTGCCGCAAGGGGCACCTACTTCACCTGTCTTGACAAATATAGTATGTCAGAGGCTTGATTATCTTCTTACTGGCATTGCAAAAAGATTTGGCTTGAAATACAGCCGTTATGCAGATGATATAACTTTCAGCTCAATGCATAACGTCTATCAACTATCTGGAGAATTTGTTAATGAGCTTCATCGCATCATCAGGGAGCAGGGTTTTCAAATAAACGAAAAGAAAACCCGGCTGCAAAAGCAGGGGTACCGGCAGGAAGTTACCGGACTGGTGGTAAACCAAACTGTCAATGTACAAAAAAGATATATCAAGCAGGTAAGGTTGTGGCTGTACTATTGGGAACGCTATGGATACAACCGGGCAAATAGCTTTTTTACTGAACAATATGTAAACAATAAAGGGTACTTAAATAAACGGAACCCTGGAATGGCGAATGTAATATCTGGCAAACTCAATTACCTGAAAATGGTAAAAGGAGCGGAAAATTCTACCTATCTCTCACTATATCATAAATATGTATCACTCGCTGTAGCATCTAACCACATAATAGAAGCCAACCCCTCTGTATTGGCTAAAGAAATAGCCGAACAATTACCTGTAAAGCTTGATAAATATACAGATGGAAACAAGGTAGTTGACCTGATCAATAAACGAACAAAACAGGCTGTGCTGCCTATGCATCTTCCCATTAAGCATAATCCGAAAAGACTTGTATCCTTATTAAAGCGTTTTTCGATTAATGATAGCGCATTAAAATATACTACACATAGCTGGGAAGCTGGAAGAGATTCAGGTAAGTTCAAGGATCTGACAGAATTCTTAAATAGAGCAAAAAAAGAATATGCAGAATTCAGCTACGAATTAAAGAATCTAAGCGATCACCTTAATGGAAAGATATTCAACTTCCTCTTTAATCCAAAAGTCAATGAAAGCGGTTGGGGGGTGTCTCGTGTAAAGTTTGGATGGAGTTCACCTGAGCTAATACAAGCTTGTGAAGAAGATGAAAACCTTAAGCCGGAAGACTTTCGCTTACCAGAACCATTCAGATTAATTGACTCTGTACAGAGAGAATTAAGTATTGTCTATAAGTTCAGTCAGGTTATTGATCTGTTTAAAAACGAAATTGAAATTCGTGACGAAAGCTCAGTCCTGTTAAACCTGATCCTTGACAAACACGAAAACTATTTAGGCAGTTTTGGCAATCCTCAAATTGAAAATCTGAATAATAAAACATTCTATACTGATGTACAATGGCTAAGCAAAGCTCTCGACCTGATCTTTGAGAGTATTCGTAAGAGACCACAGCATAATCAAGTTATTTATTCAATATCAACCGAAACGCCGGATTCAATTACATTAAAGATAATCCAGAAGGGTTCATTCAATAAAGGAAAATCAGTGTTTGATGAAAAGCTGGCGCTTTCTACCGGGGATTTTAGTGAAATAGCTACTTATTTGACAAACCTTTGCGACTGGAGTATCGAATCCCGTTTTAAAGAGGGAAACTATCGGATAAATTACCTCGCTTCAGAAGATAATGTCGACCGTTTTGAAAAAATTGAAGAACCTGTTGGTTTTACATATCTTTTGACTTTCTATAAATGAAAAAATGAAACTCTTAATCATTGAAGACAGAATACCCCGACTTCAGCAATTTGCAGGGTTTGACCTGGAAAACTGTACTGAGGTTGAGATACTAAAAGATGTCAGTTATGATACTCTCTTAAGTGAGCTGGAAGAAGGTAAAGTCCATTCACTCGAAAAATTTGCATGTATCGCCGCCCACCGGTCAGCACTTTCGGTTAAAACAACGGATACTCTAAAAACATACTGCAACAAAAGTAAAAAACCTTTAATTCTCTTTTCTGGAGGGATAAGCACAAGCATGTTCAAAGATGATGGGTTTCCTTTTCTAAACATAAATTCAAAAGACTTTTACTCCATTAACTTAAAATACTTCCTGGAAGAGCTAAGATTGAATAGAAGGCCAAACATTCTGATCATCCAATTTGGATTAAAGTGGAAAATAAACCTACTGCTGAAACTCCGGAATGATCTGGTTGTGCAATTAAATCTTGGAAAGACGATCCGGATAAAAGATCTCAAAATCGGTTTGTCTCTTTCTGAAGAATTAACAGATGGAAATTTAATTAAATTATTAAACAAAAGCGATTATGCTGCTGTTAGCGAGGAAGAGTTAAAAGAATTCAGATTGACGATTGATCGCATAATAAATGACATAGCATGAAAAAGATACTTATTCATCATAATAATACTTCTTTCAACCAGGATAAATACTTTTCACTGTCCGATCAATTTACTTTCGACATTCCAAATGATACCAGTGATATAGATGTTTTCATTGATAAAGAAGTCAGGAAAGGGAGGCTTGGAGAACTGATCAGGTCAGCAGATATTCTGTTTATAAAAATATCTCTTTCGGATAATTATCTTGAATACACTGGCCTAAGGCTTGCATATCATATACGCTTAACAAAACAGCTTGCCGATAAATCTTTACTCCCAATAGTCTTTATAGGCGAAGAGAGTTATCAGTTTCTAGGCATCACAGCTTCTGAGCCATCAATTTTATTTACAGATAGTATTTATTTGATCCCGGAAAGGGACGAATCATTTCGTAAGGCACTCAGATGGTATAAGGAAGGAATCATTAAGCCCTTATCCAGTCTTAATAATTTCATAACTAAAATTACTATCCAGGCTCCTGCAAACCATGTATCTCACCATTCGATAGCTAACGAATGGTCTATTCTTAGATGGGCGGAAATACTGGGTATCGATAAAAATGAGGAGGAACTAAAATATTTAAAACAGAATATTGAAAGCCAGTTATATTACAAATTCCTTCAGTTTAAGTTTTCTTCAGCATCAGAACAATTAAAAGAGAGGTTTAAGATTGATGGTCAAGGCAAGATTCTTTACATCGATGATGAATGGGATAAGGGATGGAGTTCTGTACTAAAAAATCTATTTGTCAACGTACCTGGAATATCAAAAGAGTTTCAAGCTTTTGAAAATACTTTTAAAGATCAAAGTCAGGAGTCAATCATGGATAGATGTAAGGATAAAATAAAGACAGAAGATCCGGATATAGTAATTCTTGACCTTAGACTAACTGATTCAGATTTCAATGCAAACTATGAAACACATCAATTATCTGGGTTCAAGGTTCTTCAGATAGTCAAAAAAATAAATCCGGGAATAAGAGTAATTGTATTTACAGCTTCCAATAAGGTCTGGAATTTTATTGAGCTTCAGCAAGCAGGAGCTAATGGCTTTATCCTTAAAGAATCTCCGGAATTATCCATTATGGAGGGAAATACGAAAGAAGTTATTAACCGGTTTGTTCTGACCATCGAAGAGCAATTAAAGTATAAATTCTGTAAATCTTTATTTAATTCAATTTTTGTAATAAGAAAAAACCTAAAGATTGATTTAGATGATTCTGGTCCTGAATATAAAGATTTTATAACCGGACTCAAAAAGCAAATTAAGGTTATCTATGCTTCTGTTTGTAAAATAGACATTCGCTCATCAATAACTCTTGATATGGTATTCCTAAGTTGTTACAATTTCCTGGAGCTTTATAAAGACTACTATCTTCATGAAGATGAGCATTATAGAATGCATTTGGGCAACGAAGAAATTCCTTTAAAAAAATACTATATAAAAGACAACGAGGCAATTGGGAATGAGTTTGTCCGAAACGCCCAACATGAATCACCAAGCACCTATAATGCATTGGCTGCTTTATTTATCGATTATTTTAAGGTTTCTGAATCCCCCTATGACGAAGTGAAAGACTTAAATAAGATTTCAAAGCTTAGAAATGAGTATATCCATGGAAACAAACATTGCTTCCATACTGATGAGTTGGAATTAATAATGAGAGCTCTAAGAGCCGCTACTCAAAATCTTAAAGAGTAGATTTTGTGTATAGAGCAGTTTAATATTTATCTAGAATATTCTTGATCTAAACGCTCAGTCCAGCGCAGTATTCAAGCGGAGCCATCCTAGTTCACCTCCAACTCATCCGCCCCCGGCAACTTCGGAAACGCCCCATGCGGCTCCCGCTGATACCAATAGGCCACCGTTGTAATATCTGACTGCTGTGGTAAATATCTCCCACCGTGCCGCCAACCAAGATCCTGTATCGTCACTTTCAGATCGGATTCAAAACGCACCGGATCTAAAATATGCCATCGATACATGCCAAACCGTTGCTGAGAACGATATAAACCATCCGGCCGGATCACCTGATGCAAACCGGTATACGCCGTAGAATATTCCTGGTATTGATGCGTAGCCTGGTTTTCGAAATTGTAAGACCCGCAGAAATAATCTTCTGTTCCTGTCCCTACTATGGTAGCATTCTCCTTATCCCCATCCATAAAAAATTTGATCTCGCCTTCACCCCACCAACCATTATTAGCTGCCCCAATGGCCATATATGTTCCCACATACTGCCCTTTTCCTTTCACACCATCCAATATAGTATGTTCGGAGTTTTGAGTAGCACGTGAGCGCCTGTATTGCGCATGAAAATAAGCTTCATCATTCCCAACTTCTGTGAGTACGTAATCTATTTGATAGTAAAGCCGCATCGGTTCGGTGGGGTTGATGTTCTGGATGGTGATCCTGCATTTTTTGCGGAAAGGCATTTTCCAGTACGAGTTGAAAGCACTGCCGGGATTCACGGTCATGGCCAGCGAGTTCAGATGCGCATAAGTGTTCCAGCCCATGCCGAAAAAGGGCCCCAGTGGTGCTTCCACAGAAGGCGTTTTTTCATCGTCCCAGTAAATGCGGATGATAGAAAAGCGCCAGTTGCCGGTTGGTGTCATCCAGATATGTTGAATGGCGCCGGAGCCTTCTATTTCGGCAATAGTGAAAGTTTCGCCCGTATCGATGATAATAAAGGGATTCACTTTCCAACCCTTCCCCAGGTCCCGGGCTTCATTAGCTGCGTTCGCAATATTCCGTTTGCCTTTATCTGCTACGGGATCGGCCAGTGCCCCTTTTCCTTTTTCACCGGTGAAATTCTCCGGGCTGATAGAACGGGTTTTGGCATCTGATAATCTTGACAGGTTGCCCAGGTTCATGTCAAGGCCATTGAATTTCGATTGGGTAAACCCGTTAAAGCTGAGTATACAACAAACAGCAATGAGGAGTTTTTTCATGACAAGTATATTTTTCGTTAGTGAGTGATGTGGGTGCCGGATGAAACGGCAAAAACTGAATTTATCAGCTTGGTGAATGGTCGCATAAATACAAGTTCAGATATAGAACTTCAAATCAATAACCTTTAGCGACATCGGCGGCGTCTTTTTCATGTATAAAGATAATGACCAAAAAGGTCAGTCCCAATACAACCTCCGCCACGTCCTGCGGATATAGAACCAGAACAATACCAGAGTAAAAATTCCCGTCAACAGGTAAAGGCCTTTTTTAGATCTTTGTCCTTTTTCATAATCCAGAAACACTTTTCCATCCGAAACCCGTTCAAGATGGACAATATTATTTTCTGGAAAACCAAATATCCGGAGCCATTTATGTTTCGTATAAAGATTCACTGTATCGCCCCAAAATAGACTATCGAATTCCGGCAAACGGTCGCTTGCCGTAATAGAGTAATAATTCAAATCATCATTCAAGAACAGCCGCATTTTTCGTGTAGTGTCTTTGAAAAGCGGCTTATTTACTGTTCGTGTTATCACAAATTCTGATTTTCTGATAACTCCGGTGTGTTTTCTCAACGATTGAAAGTCCGAGAGCTGATCATACAAAAGTGTTGTGGTAAACCATAAAAAAACAAACGCAAAGACCAACATGAATATATCTGTATGGAAGAGGATTTTCCAGAGCAGGTTTTTCTTCATGCGGACAAAAATAACTATTAAGATTTTTTTGCAACAAATGCCGAAAAATCTGTAGTATACTTACCTAATTAAACCTCTCCCTAAACTCCACCGGTGAAACCTTCGTTTTACTCTTAAACAACTTGCTAAACGACTGTGAATACTCAAATCCCAACGCATATGCCACTTCACTAACCGACAAACTCGTGGTCGAAAGCATTTCCTTCGCTTTTTCAATCACCCGATGATGAATATGCTGCTGCGCATTCTGTCCCGTCAACGAACGAAGCATATCACTCAAATAACTCGGTGAAAGATTTAATTGCCCTGCAAGCCAGGCCACTGATGGTACTCCCTGCCCCACCAACTTCTCATCATTAAAATAATCATTCAGTAGTTCTTCGAGTTTGACTAACAGATCATGATTTGCTGCCTTGCGCGTAATGAATTGACGTTTGTAAAACCGGTTTGCGAAGTTCAGTAACAGTTCGATCTGGGAAATAACCACATCCTGGCTGAAATCATCGATCCGGCTATCCAACTCGCGTTCGATCATGCTGAACACCGAAAGGACCGTTTCCTTCTCTTCGTCTGATAAATGCAGCGCCTCATTCACCGAATAAGAAAAGAACCCGTATTGTTTGATCTTTTTTGCTAAAGGGTAACCCAGAAAAAAATCCGGATGGATCAACAAGGTGTTGCGGGGCCTTGCCGCGGCTTCGGGACCTTCATCACTATCGCTTTCTGCGCCAGGACCAATGATCTGCCCGGGAGCTGCGAAAAGCAGGCCTCCTCCGTCAAAATCATAATAATGTTGCCCGTATTTCAATTGACCATTCAGCTTTGGCTTGTACGAGATCTTATAAAAGTGCAACACATGCGAGCCGGCAAGTACGCCCATCTCCATTCGTGCCGTACATCCGCTGATCAGGCTGACCAGTGGATGCTTTGGCTCGGGGAGATTCAGCGCCCGGTGTGCAGCAGTGATCGATTGAAAACCGTGATGGGGAACGATGTCTTTTTTCATACAGAATGTATACAACTCAATAACACGACAACCGGCAGCATGGTTGGCTACCGGTCATCGCTTATGAAAGAAAGTTTCAATAATTTATTCCCGGCCTGTTTATTTCGGTTGCCCCTGCGCCGAATTGGAAACCTCCGCCCATTCTTCCCAAACCGCTAAACGATCTTCGTAAGCCTTCCGCATCCAGGGCAGACCCTGGTTACCGAGAAAGAACCGGAGGGGCGGCTCGGCGGCGTCAACTACCTTGAACAGCGCTTCTGGCGTTGCATCCGGATCGCCCCGTTCCATCGTCTTCAAGCTATCAAAAAACTGAGTTTTATAATCGGTGTAAATCTCGAGGCTGCCAGCAAACCGTAACGACTGAGGAGTGCCAAACTCAGTTGCATAAGCGCCGGGTTCGATAATAGTGACTTTGATCCCAAATGGTTTTACCTCTGCAGCCAGGCTTTCATGGATCGCCTCAAAGGCCCATTTGGAAGAACAATAGTAGCCGATAACCGGCAGCGTCACATGCCCAAGATTGCTGGAAGTGCCAAGGATATGCCCGTAACCTTGCTGCCGCAGCAGTGGGAGGGCAGCCTGAATAACGGAAACCGGACCCAGAATATTGGTTTCATAAAGCGTCCGGATCTCATCAGGGCTTGCTTCCTCAATAGTGCCAACCAGTGAATATCCCGCATTATTGAGAACAATATCCAGTCTGCCGAAATGAGCATGCGCCTGCTGAACGGCTGCTTTGACCTGTTCGGGTTTGGTGACATCGAGTTCGAGTGTAAAGACGTTTTCACCGAATTTTTCTTTCAAATCTGCGATACTTTCCAGCGTGCGTGCGGTGGCGGCAACTTTGTCGCCCCGCTTCAGTGCTGCTTCTGTCCATACGCGTCCGAAGCCCCGTGAGCTGCCGGTGATAAACCAGACCTTATTTGTTTTTTGTTGATGTGCCATAAGTATTATAAATGTTGAAGGCACAAAATTGAGCTGCTGTCTTTAGCAGCATGTGTGCTAATCGCGGGGTCTTGTATCCAAAATGAGGAAGCTTGCAATAGCGAAACCTTTTCTAAATCCGGATCTTATTCCTCCTGTTGGTTACATGTTAAAAAATGAAAATGACTCAACAATGAACAAGGAGCAACTGTTGCTGTTACTTATTGGGCTGTTTGCCTGAACTTTGTTATCAACTATGGTTAAAAGGCTTTTGTGGATATTGCTTCTCTTCCTTGTGGCAGATATCTATTTCTATCAGGCCGTTGCGACGCTGACGGAGAACTCACTGCTGCATATCAGCTACTGGCTGTTGGACCTGGTGCTGCTTGGCGGGATGATATCGATTATAGGGGTACACAGGGCCGGTCATAATGTTCAGCGCTGGATAGCCGGGATGATGTCCGGAGTACTGCTGATCTTTATCCCCAAATTAGTGGCCTCGCTGGTACTGCTGGCAGAAGATATCGTTCGCTTGCTGCAAGGCTTTCCTCCAAGAAGCGTCTATGTAAGTGAAGTGGCGGTAGCACTTGCATCGCTGATGTTTCTCATAACCCTTTTTGGTTTAACACGTGGCAGGCATTTTTACAAAGTGAGACGGGAAACCTTATATTTCCACGATCTCCCTGAGGCATTTGATGGGTTTACCATCACCCAATTATCCGACATACACTCCGGCAGCTTTAGTGGTGCCAGGGGTGTACAAAAAGGCATTGACCTGGTGAATGCCCAGAACAGCGATCTGCTGTTATTTACCGGCGACCTGGTCAATCACATGGCGACAGAAATGGAACCCTGGATACCTGCTTTTACAACACTGAAAGCACCTTACGGCAAGTATTCAGTGCTGGGCAATCACGATTATGGCGATTATATCCGCTGGGAAACCAAAGCAGCCAAGGACGCCAATCTGGAACGATTAAAAGAGATCCAGGCGGAAATAGGTTTTACCTTGCTGCTGAATGAAGCGGTAACAATAAAAAGACATGACGAAACTGTGGCTCTTATAGGTGTAGAAAACTGGGGTAAAGGAGGCTTTCACAAATATGGCGACTTAAAAAAAGCCACGGAGACGGTGCCGGATAACGCTTTCAAGATTCTGCTGTCGCATGATCCTTCACATTGGGATGAGGTGACAATAGATCATCATCAGCATGTACATCTCACGTTGGCAGGGCATACGCACGGCATGCAGTTTGGCATCGAATTGTTTGGTTTTAAATGGAGCCCGATCAAGTATGTGTATAAGCAATGGGCCGGGCTTTATGAGCAGGAGGGGAAGTATCTTTATGTGAATAGAGGGTTTGGATATCATGGATTGAAAGGGAGGATTGGGGTGTGGCCGGAGATAACGGTTTTGACGTTGAAGAAGGGGAATGGGGCGCTAGGGAAGTGACGATGAAGTATTAGCGGCACGTCACTATGCCTTTTGCCGATGCCTGCTTAAGCAATTTTCTTTTTTGGATCTATAGAGCTTTTATACGGTTTACATTGAACAGTACTTTGAAATTTACAAGATCAATGATCTCCAGTAAACCAATACTATCAAAAGGGTAGGAAGTAAAAGGAATAATGATTTCCGCTATCTACTTCTCTGGGCTCATTATTTCCGGTAATACTGAAACTTCCTACAGCATACCTATCTTAGCTCTTCGACAACTTGGCTGATTCTGTTTGGTCAGTCACCTAATCACGGTTCAAAAGAATTAGGCTGAGAGCTTGAAAAAAATATAAAAGAGAGGAGATGGGTCATAACTCCCTCTCTTAAAAAAATCAGTTATATGAAAAAAATAAGAGTTATTATCGAAAAAAACGATGGCGGATACTGGGCTTATGCGGAGAATAAAAAAGGCATCACAGGTGGCGGTAATTCAGTGCAGAAATGTAAACAGGATGTGCTTGACTGTATTGAAACCATGAAGAGTTTCGACGCGAAAAATAGACCTCTTTTTCTGGATAAGGATTATCAATTGGTTTATAAGTTTGATACAGAAAGCCTGCTGAATTATTATAAGGACATTTTCACCAACGTAGCATTCGAAAAATTGACCGGGATAAATCAAAAACAAATACAACATTATGTTACCGGTTTAAAAAAACTCCGGACAGCCCAATCTAAAAAAATTGAAAAAGCCCTGCATACGCTTGGGGAGGAACTTATGGCAGTGGAACTATAGTTTTTGATTGACGTTGAAAACTTCTATTGTCGGGTCAGATTTATACTAGCCTTTTTCTATTGATAACTCTTGGCCGGATGAAGTAAGAAACCATCGGGATCAACGCCCATGCCTTGAATTGTAATGTGTTATTCAATAGCATCAAAACGCCTGGAGCAAATAAACCGGCGGCTACTTATTTCAAAGATCATATCATTCAGAAGACCACAGAAAACAGATGACAGTATGCCGCCAACCTTACGGACATCGTAACTAAGCCGGATGAGCATTGGAGCATTAGAAAAGGCGGTAAGGTTGTTAGATTTTACATCAAATATTTTAAAGAATCACGAATAGTAGTGATAGCAAGGGATAAGTCAGGAACAATGATAGCAGAAACAATGTACCAGTTAACGAGCGAAAGGGCTACTGAGCTTGAGAAGAGGTGAGTTACTGTTTATAAAAAGATAACCAGCGAGACTACAGCCACAGGTGATTAGCCCGCCTATATGACCTCACTGGTTATCTACAGCAAATATACAATGAATTCCGAACAATCTGACCGGCACTTAAGCGGTTGTGATTTGCTTTCAATTTATGATGTAGCTTAGCTCTTCGACAACAGAGCTATCGCCGAGTGTCGACGAAAGCCTGTTGTGATTTGCTTTCAATTTATGATGTAGCTTAGCTCTTCGACAACTAACAGACAGATGGGGATACGGGTATATGGTTGTGATTTGCTTTCAATTTATGATGTAGCTTAGCTCTTCGACAACCTTGAAAGCAAATGACGTCAGATCTATCAGTTGTGATTTGCTTTCAATTTATGATGTAGCTTAGCTCTTCGACAACCGGGAGATCCACGAGCATCCGCCGCAAGTAGTTGTGATTTGCTTTCAATTTATGATGTAGCTTAGCTCTTCGACAACTCAGCACTTTTTTCAGGCAAATGCTCCGCGGTTGTGATTTGCTTTCAATTTATGATGTAGCTTAGCTCTTCGACAACGGGGGCGACCTCGACACGAGGTGTCAATAAGTTGTGATTTGCTTTCAATTTATGATGTAGCTTAGCTCTTCGACAACAGTAGATTCGTTTATATTTAGTCACAATTGTTGTGATTTGCTTTCAATTTATGATGTAGCTTAGCTCTTCGACAACGGCGATATTGACAATATTGCCGACTTTCGGTTGTGATTTGCTTTCAATTTATGATGTAGCTTAGCTCTTCGACAACCCAAATTCGCCAATGATATCCGAGGCAACGGTTGTGATTTGCTTTCAATTTATGATGTAGCTTAGCTCTTCGACAACGTAATAAGGAAATATCCCGCTCCAATGCGAGTTGTGATTTGCTTTCAATTTATGATGTAGCTTAGCTCTTCGACAACTGCAAAACTGGAGATTGGAGGGGACTTGAGTTGTGATTTGCTTTCAATTTATGATGTAGCTTAGCTCTTCGACAACCAATTCTGACTTTATTCCCCACCCTCGTATGTTGTGATTTGCTTTCAATTTATGATGTAGCTTAGCTCTTCGACAACACGAGATCGCCGATTCTGCACTTACCTGCGGTTGTGATTTGCTTTCAATTTATGATGTAGCTTAGCTCTTCGACAACATCTTGGTTATTCAGAAATACCGAATGAATGTTGTGATTTGCTTTCAATTTATGATGTAGCTTAGCTCTTCGACAACAAAAAATGAAAAAAAACGCAGAAGTAACAGGTTGTGATTTGCTTTCAATTTATGATGTAGCTTAGCTCTTCGACAACGCCTCTCTTTTTGCTACCCTGAAATATTTGGTTGTGATTTGCTTTCAATTTATGATGTAGCTTAGCTCTTCGACAACTATTACACTATTTAGGATACAAAGGGGTTGGTTGTGATTTGCTTTCAATTTATGATGTAGCTTAGCTCTTCGACAACATAGTTTATTCAAAAAAACACTGTCAACTTGTTGTGATTTGCTTTCAATTTATGATGTAGCTTAGCTCTTCGACAACCTGGGGTTTGAACAGTGGAACGATACCCGAGTTGTGATTTGCTTTCAATTTATGATGTAGCTTAGCTCTTCGACAACCGCCGTTGACAGAAGAGACACTTTCGCGAGTTGTGATTTGCTTTCAATTTATGATGTAGCTTAGCTCTTCGACAACTGCTGGTTACATTTTCAAACGATAATTCCAGTTGTGATTTGCTTTCAATTTATGATGTAGCTTAGCTCTTCGACAACTGAAAAGCCCGGAGGAAACGAGAGTGGACAGTTGTGATTTGCTTTCAATTTATGATGTAGCTTAGCTCTTCGACAACGCTTAAAACGGCTTATGCAACTGTTCAATGTTGTGATTTGCTTTCAATTTATGATGTAGCTTAGCTCTTCGACAACTTGTGTTTTTTTTCTTGTCATAATGTAAGCGTTGTGATTTGCTTTCAATTTATGATGTAGCTTAGCTCTTCGACAACATACTCAATTCTGTACACTATGGCAACGGAGTTGTGATTTGCTTTCAATTTATGATGTAGCTTAGCTCTTCGACAACCGCTTGCAGGTGGATTCCTGTTGGGTGCAGGTTGTGATTTGCTTTCAATTTATGATGTAGCTTAGCTCTTCGACAACCCGCGGCGCTGAAGATGGCATGATCACAATGGTTGTGATTTGCTTTCAATTTATGATGTAGCTTAGCTCTTCGACAACACAAAAAAGCGTAGGAAAACAACCAGCATGTTGTGATTTGCTTTCAATTTATGATGTAGCTTAGCTCTTCGACAACTAATGCAATTGCACCCACCTTTGGTGAGCTGTTGTGATTTGCTTTCAATTTATGATGTAGCTTAGCTCTTCGACAACCGTGAGAGATGGATAATAACTGCGGTTCATGTTGTGATTTGCTTTCAATTTATGATGTAGCTTAGCTCTTCGACAACCAATAGGTGAAATCACCACATTTTTCGCATGTTGTGATTTGCTTTCAATTTATGATGTAGCTTAGCTCTTCGACAACCGGCGCTATTGTTGCAGCACTGGCCATCCAGTTGTGATTTGCTTTCAATTTATGATGTAGCTTAGCTCTTCGACAACCGGCGGAGAGAGCATACGCCCAAATTCCACAGTTGTGATTTGCTTTCAATTTATGATGTAGCTTAGCTCTTCGACAACAAAACGCAAAATTCATAACACTAACGTTCGGTTGTGATTTGCTTTCAATTTATGATGTAGCTTAGCTCTTCGACAACAGACAGAAAAGGAGGACACGTAAACATCAGTTGTGATTTGCTTTCAATTTATGATGTAGCTTAGCTCTTCGACAACTCCAACAACAAATCGCAGAAGCAGACTCCAGTTGTGATTTGCTTTCAATTTATGATGTAGCTTAGCTCTTCGACAACCGTACACATACTCACAATGGACGACCTGCAGTTGTGATTTGCTTTCAATTTATGATGTAGCTTAGCTCTTCGACAACTCTCTAAGCGGTTACGGTAGAACCAATAAAGTTGTGATTTGCTTTCAATTTATGATGTAGCTTAGCTCTTCGACAACCTACACACAAGCCGGACAACTACGAATGTGGTTGTGATTTGCTTTCAATTTATGATGTAGCTTAGCTCTTCGACAACCGGGAACAACACCAGACATCACACAAATCCGTTGTGATTTGCTTTCAATTTATGATGTAGCTTAGCTCTTCGACAACAACAAGCTGGGAATTGGACTGAACATGAGTCGTTGTGATTTGCTTTCAATTTATGATGTAGCTTAGCTCTTCGACAACTGTATAACAAAACAAAAGGCCAAAAAGCCAGTTGTGATTTGCTTTCAATTTATGATGTAGCTTAGCTCTTCGACAACGCAGAAAGCCTTGAGTTAACACTACAACGAGTTGTGATTTGCTTTCAATTTATGATGTAGCTTAGCTCTTCGACAACTCGCCCCGGAACCTGAGCAGGGTATGAACGGTTGTGATTTGCTTTCAATTTATGATGTAGCTTAGCTCTTCGACAACAATCCGTCGAACGCGGCAACAAGGGTAATTGTTGTGATTTGCTTTCAATTTATGATGTAGCTTAGCTCTTCGACAACAACGAAATAATCAGCAGCAAGGAGGCGCAGGTTGTGATTTGCTTTCAATTTATGATGTAGCTTAGCTCTTCGACAACTAGGCGCAATATCCGTTCCAAGCGCATTCGGTTGTGATTTGCTTTCAATTTATGATGTAGCTTAGCTCTTCGACAACTACAACTGGAAAGACAACTTCGTGAATGCAGTTGTGATTTGCTTTCAATTTATGATGTAGCTTAGCTCTTCGACAAC